>OGYY01000736.1_pt1 | contig 32052 bp, 36 predicted proteins | sample 1576671 | NCBI WGS metagenome assembly OGYY01 (sample SAMEA3541593, study PRJEB24748) | human gut metagenome | biome: human gut; feature: human-associated habitat; material: faeces | place: China | collected 2012 | reverse complement strand
CGCGTTTTGCTCCGGGGTGTGTAGGGTTATCCCCCCGGCAGCCCTGGCGCGGGGCGGCGGCCGGAAAAAGCCGCGTTTTCGCATAAAGGAAGCGGGTTTTTCGCCCGCTTTTCTTTGTCGGATCAGAGCTGTTTTTGCCCGAAAACCTTGTGCTTTTCATCGGGTTGCTATTTCGGCCGCGCGGAGCGATGAATGTGTCGCGGGCCGGGAAAGGCGAGGATCGCCGCCCCGGAGCCGCCGCCGCGGGCGGGAAAAGCCGCCGGGCACAAGGGAGGAAGCCCCGTGAAAAACCAGCCTTTCGGCATCGAGATTGAAACCACGGGCCTCGGCCGCGAACGGGCGGCGCAGGCCATCGCGGCACACTTCGGCACGACGGCCCGGTACATCGGGCACCACCTGGACGACTGGCGTGTGCCCATGCCCGACGGGCGGCACTGGACGGTCGAGCGCGACGGCTCGGTCAACGACCCCTGCGCCGAGGTGGTCAGCCCGGTGTGCCGCTGGGAGGACATCGAGATGGTCCAGCTGGTGGTCCGCGCTCTGCGCAGGGCCGGCGCGAAGGCCGACGCCTCCTGCGGCATTCACATCCACGTCGGTCTCGGCGAACACACCCCGCAGAGCCTGCGGCGGCTGGTGAACATCGTCAACGCCAAGGAGGACCTGCTGACACAGGCGCTGGGCATCTCGCCCGATCGGCGCGCCCGCTGGTGCAAGCCGGTGGAACCGGTGTTCCTCGCCGAGCTCAACCGCCGCAAGCCCGACACCATGGAAGCGCTGGCACAGCTTTGGTACCACACCAACAACGACGGCAGGTACACGGACTGGCGGCGGCACGCCGCTTCCCACTACGACATGAGCCGCTACCACCTGCTCAACCTGCACGCGGCCTTCTCCACCGAGCGACCCGCGCACACCATTGAGTTCCGCGCCTTCAACGGCACACTCCACGCGGGCGAGACCAAAAGCTACATCCAGCTTTGCCTGGCCATCAGCCATCAGGCGCTGACCACCAAGGCCGCCAGCCCGACGCGGCCGGAAACGGACAACCCCAAGTACACCTTCCGCTGCTGGCTCCTGCGCTTGGGGTTCATCGGGGACGAATTCGAGACCGCGCGCCTGCACCTGACCAAGCGCTTGCCCGGCAACGCCGCCTGGCGGCAGGCCTCCTGACACACCCGCCTGACGATGGCCCGGCGGCTCCGGGCCGAAACCGGCACAGCCGGTCGCGGGAAGCCGCACAGTTTTCAAATCGAGAAGGAGGTACACCTATGTACGAGCACAGCGAATGCGCCAACGAAGAACAGTTCACCGGGGAATTGCTGCAGGAGGGCCTGCGGCAGCTCATCACCGAGGGCTACGACAGCTTGGAAATCTGCTGGGAAAACCTGCGGGTACAGACCTACAGCGAATCCGGCCTCATGACCCGCGACTGCGGGCTGGTCATCACCCTGCCCGACGGGCGCGAGTTCCAGCTGACCATCACGCAAAGCCGGTAAAACACCCCCGCCTGACGATGGCCCGGCGGCTCCGGGCCGAAACCGGTGCAAGCCGGTCGCGGGAAGCCGCACACTTTCAAATCAAGGAGGTACCAACATGGAACACACAGAAGAGGTCGCGCTCCGGCTTACGCAGGCGGAACTGCTCCTCACGCACAGCGCCCTGTGCGATTACCGGGCCAGGCTCGGAAATCTGATGGGCCAGATGGCTGGCATGGGCCTTTCCACCGAGGAAGCCCAGACGCTTTCAAATCAGCTCGGGGCCATCGCAGCCCGGGTGCGCAGCCTGATGAACGACTGACACAGAAAGGAAGATGCACATGAAGTACATCGCTTACGGTTCCAACATGGTCAAAGCACAGATGGCTTTTCGCTGCCCGGGCGCGAAGCTGATCGGCACGGGATATCTCTCAAATCACCGCCTTGAGTTTTACCTCCACGCCACGGTGGAGCGCAGCCGCGCACGGGACGCCCGCGTGCCGGTGACCGTCTGGGAAATCGACGAGGCAGATGAGCACAGTCTCGACCGCTACGAGGGGTTCCCGACCTACTACGTCAAGCGCAAGCGACGGGTGATCCTTTCCGACGGCTCTGAAATCGAGGGCATGGTGTACATCATGCGCCTCATCCGGCTGCATCCCCCGACGGCAGGCTACTACCAGGGGATCCGCGACGCATACAAGCGGCTCGGCTTCCGCGACGACATCGCGCGGGTGCTGGAGCCGGCCCTTTCCCGCAGTCGGGCGCGCAGCGGCTTTCAAATCCGCTGAGCCCCATCCACGCGGCAGGCCCGCCTTGCGAGGCGCGGGCCTGTTTGGCTTACGTCGGGCTTTAGCGCTGCGTGGGGCGTACGCCCAAGCCCGAGGCTTCAGGCGGCACTTGCGCCAACGTGGGCCACGTGGCAAGCAAAAAGCGCCGGGCTCTCGCCTGACGCTTTCCCCTGCGGTTACCTTACGAATCGACCACGTTTGCGGCCATTCGGATGCCGCCGTCCGGACCGGTCTTGAATCGGATGAGCACCGCGCCGTCCGCCGCCTGAAACTTTGCCTGAAAGGGCTGCGGCCACAGTTCGGTCAGACCGGGACAGCTTTCAAATGCCTCGAGCCTGTGCCATTCGGCGTTTTCCGGATCGGTCTGGCAAAGGCGGTAGATCCTCTTTAATTCCTCTCCCTGCGTGCGCAGCACAGTTTCCATCACCTCGTGTGCCGGTCGCGCTTTGAAATCGGCAGGCGGTCTTTGGGGTTGAAACGCTGCCCAGCAGGTCAGCGGATACTGCTGCTTCATGAAGGCCAGCATGGCTTCCGCCGTGCCGCAATCGTCGCAGACGTACACGTCTTCCGCGCGGCTCAGGGCGTTTGTATGTACCGGCTCCTTCATCCGATTCCCTCCGCAGCGGGGGCAGGGCATGTGCTCTCCGGCCTGCTGCCTGGCTTTCAAATCCAGCAGCTTACGTTCCATCCGTTCCGTCAAGGGCTTCTCCTCCTTCCAAATCCACCACCGCGCACGCATCCGCGCCGTAGACCACGCCCAGCGAAGAACCACCGTCCCACGCGACGTGAATCGTGCCGATGTCATCCACGGCGATCACAGTGCCCAGTGCACCCGCTTTCAAATCCGGCCGGTAGGGATCATCCATGTGTATCAGCTTCACCCGCACGCCGGGCTTGTAGTGTTCCCGAAGCCATGCCAGCTTCTCAGGGGTCGGTGTGATCATGCTGCTCATCCCCTCTCCCTGCCCGGCAGCTCGCCGGTGATGAAGGCGTGATACACGCGCCCGCCGTCCCGCGCTCCAGCCAGATACATCTCCAGCGCCAGCGCAGCGGTGTAGCCCATCCACAGATCGTCCCGCGCGGTCAGCTCCTCGTTGGGGTGCGCCTCGGTTTCATCCAGCGCCGCGTGCAGTTCGCGCACCGCCTTGTCAAACAGGGGGCTGCGCTCAGGGTGCGCTCTCAAATCCCGCTCCACCGCGTCGATGCGGTTGAGTGCGACATCCCGAATCCAGTCCATCCACGCGCTCATGGCTCCGTCCCTTCCTTCGCCGCCTGCCGTTCCCGGCGAAGCCGCGCATACTTCTCCCGGTGCGCCTGCATGCCCGCCTCGCTTTTGAATGCGGCGTAGCCGTTGAGGTGGCCCGTGAGCGCGCGGCGCAGTGCCTTGTGCTCCGTCCCGCCAAAGCCCAGCCGCGTCAGCAGGCTGTTGGCGCGGTACTTCTCGTTTTCGGAATCCGCGTCCGCCTTGAGGAACACGCGCTTGGCGGCCTTCGCGTGCTGGAGCATCGCGCCCAGGAGTGTTCCGTACACCTGCCAGCGGGTCGGATCGTGCTCGTCAAAGGTTGCTTCGAATGTGAACTTGCCGTCCTGGATGCGGCAGCCTTTCCATGTATCCATCGCAAGGCCGTCCGCGAGCCGGGCTTCCCAATCAGCCAGGGTCTGCGCTTCATCCAGCCGCTCCACCAGCTGCCGGTCGATGTACAGGGCGTCGTTTCGCATCATCCGGCGGAGGACGTGCTGGTTGCTGTACAGCGTGTGCAGAAGGTTCTTCAGCTGCGGAACCGTCCAGTCCTCCACCGGGAAGCTGAGTTCCGTCTGCGTGATTTCGGAGTCCTGCTCCGTCGGTTCCGCCTTTGCCGCGGGCGCCTCCGCTTCGGAATCCACCGCGTCCGTCAGCCAGCCTCGTTCCATCAGCATCGGCCTGAGCGTTTCCAGCAGCGCATCGTCATCGCTTACGATGCTTCCGTCGCGCTCAACCGTCAGGTTGCCGATCCTGTAGGCGCAGGTCGGTGTGCGTAGGTAAACCGCCGGGCTGCCAAGCCGCTCCGAAATCGCTTGAACCATTTCTCTGCGCTCTGCGGGGTTCGTTTGTAGCGTCATGTTGATCCCTCCGTTCGTTTTGGGTAGTGACATATACGCTCTGAACCGATAAAAAGTCAAGCGGTTGGCGGCACACATCCCGATTTATTTTTGAGCATGCGCGCCAGCCCGCGCATTGCGCCGTCCACGTCGCCGGAGATCGCCTGCCCGCGAAGGGTCAGCAGCGTGTGCCGGGGCAGGACGCCGCGATACGCTTTCAAATGCTTGAGAAACTCAGACTGTGTCATGCGCGCCTCCAACAAAAACGCCCCCGCGGAGATGTCCCGCGAGGGCTTGTCTATATTCTTCGACGATTTTACCTTATCACATTTTCAAGTGTGCATCAAGGGGAACTCGGAGGAACTCAGAGGAACTATGCGGTCCTCTTGCGGCTTTTCGAATCGAAGCCGCCGCCTTGCATGCCCCGCAGGTGTATTTGCGGTTCCGCATGTAGCTTTGCGAAAAGGTCGGATTTCCGCAGATGTGGCACGGCGGATAATACACGGTGCTGCCGTTTCCCGACCGGCGGATCGTCACGCCGTCCTGCTGTGCTTCCCGGTAACTCACTTGCTCCCGCTCCTTTCCAGCAGAATCCGATCGACCACATCCAGGGCGCGCTCGTGCATTTTTCGGAGCCATCGATTGGTGTAGTGCATGTCCAGCGAGATCTGTTCCCAGGTCATAAAACACAGATACCGCTTTTCCAGGATCAGACGGTAGCTCTCGTTGCGCACTCTGGCGATGGTCTTTGAAATGTCCATCTTGATGTCGACGAACCGGTCGATCTCCTCGTTGATGGATTCCTCGGCTTCCATCAGGCGGATGACCGAATCCTCCAGCGCGTGCACATTGCGCGTGCGGGAGACCACCTCGCCGTCGCAGACGGACGTGATGCGCTGTGTCAGCGCGCGAAGCTGGCTGAGCTGCATCAGCCGGTCGTTGATATGCTGGTCAAGCCGGTACGCCTGCCCGAGATATTCCTTTGCGTTCATCGTTTCACACCTCCAGCTGTGCTTTCACGGCGTTCATCAGCGCCGTCTGCGTCGTGTCCTTGCGCTCCAGGGCGTCCATGATCTGTTCGTCGATGGTGTTCTCGGCAATGATGTGGTGGATCACCACGGTATCCGCCCGCTGCCCCTGCCGCCACAGGCGGGCATTGGTCTGCTGATACAGCTCCAGCGACCACGTCAGGCCGAACCAGATCAGCGTGTTCCCGCCCGCCTGCAGATTCAGACCGTGCCCGGCGGACGCGGGGTGAATACAGGCTACGGGGATGCCGCCGCTGTTCCAGTCGGCGATATCGCGGCTGGTTCGAATCTCCCGGACGTGAAAGCGCTCCTGAATGCGCTGCAGATCGTGTTTGAACCAGTAGGCCACCAGGACAGGCCTGTCGTTCGCGCCTTCGATCAGGTCTTCCAGCGCGTCGAGCTTCCGGTCGTGGAAGAACAGGCTGTTGTGTTCGGCGTCATAGATGCCGCCGTTGGCCAGCTGACACAGCTTCCCGGACAGCGACGCCGCGCTCACCGCGTCGATCTGCGCGCCCCGCAGGGAGATCACCAGCTCGCGCTTCAGCTGTTCGTAGGTGCGGCGCTCCTCCCTGGACAGCTTCACGGGCACACGGTTTGAAATGTACTCGGGCATGCGCAGGAAGTCCGCGCTCTTCATGCTGATGGTGATGTCCGATATGCGCCGGTAGATCTCGTCTTCCGCGCCCGGCTTGGGTTTCCAGGAGAACACCTGCTGTGCGCTGCGCCGGTCGGGGAGGAAGAAGGCTTCCCGATAGTGGGTAATAAACTTCCCCAGCCGCCTGCCCATATCCAGAAGACGGAACTCCGCCCACAGATCCATCAGGCCGTTGCTGGAGGGTGTGCCGGTCAGGCCCACCACGCGCGCCACCCGGGGCCGCATCCGCATCAGCGCCCTGAACCGCTTGGCCTGATGGCTCTTGAAGGAGGACAGCTCGTCGATTACGAGCATGTCGTACTGAAAGGGCAGGCCGCTTTGCTCAATCAGCCACTGCACGTTTTCCCGGTTGATGATGTGGATCAGCGTGTTCTTCTGAAGCGCCGCCCGGCGCTCGGCTTCCGTTCCCACCGCGACCGAATACGTCAGGCCCTTCAGGTGATCCCACTTCTGAATCTCCGCGGGCCAGGTGTCCCGGGCCACGCGCAGCGGCGCGATCACCAGCACGCGGCACACCTCGAAGCGCTCCAGCACCAGTTCCGCGATGGCGGTCAAGGTGATGACGCTCTTGCCGAGGCCCATCTGGAGGAGTACGGCGGCGACGGGGTGTTCGACGATGAAGCGCGTAGCGTATTTCTGATAGTCATGGGGCTGATAAAGCATCCAGCACACCTCCAATCTGTTCCTGGATGTCGATGACGTAAACCCGAAAGCCCAGCGCTTCCAGCTGTGCCTTGCGCCGCCGCTGCAGCGGGCGCAGGGGCTTTCCGGGCGCTTTCAGTTCGGCGAAGGCGATCCGACCGCCGGGAAGCAGGATGATGCGGTCCGGCACACCGTCAAGGCCGGGGCTCACCCACTTGGGGCACAGCCCCTGGCGATTGCGGACGGCCTGCGTCAAACGCTGTTCTATCTGTTGCTCTCTCATGTCTGTCTCCTTTTCGGGTCGTTGGCGGTGAAAAGCGCGCTGGCGGCCTGGTCGAAGGTGGTCATCTCCTGTCCGCGGCAGCGGTAACACCAGCGCCCGCCATGCCACACGGCGTACCGCCCGTCGTCGTCCTGCCGGATGACACAGGTCGAGCCGCCCCGCATTTTCTTCTCCCAGCGAGTGCTGTGAGGAGATTGCCAACTGGGCTTCCATTTCCCGTGGATAAAGATCTGTCTGCGCCTTGCCCTGTTCCGGGCTTCACGCTCACGCTCATAGGCACCCAGCTCATCGCCGGACATGATGCCATCGCACAGACAGCCGACCGCGATGGTGTGTCCCACCATCCGATGCCGCATATGGTGCAGGAATCGCACACGGGCACACCCGCACAGCTCACACACTGCCTCGGGCTCGTCGGTATCCTCAATCCACTCGCAAACCCAACCCTCGGTCGGCAGTCCCAATTCCCGGAGCCTTTTCAGGCATCGGGATTTATAGATCGAATCTGAAACACACGCTGCTTGTCTCATGTTTTCTCCTCCATGTGATTGAATCGCGCGCCCAGTCAAGGCGGGCTGTGACGGAGAATCAGGTAAGGGGGATTTATCCCCTTACCCGATTCCCATCACTGCTTGACGTCCTTTTTTGCAAATTTGCAGATTCCTATATAGAGTCGGTTGCGTGCAAATTTGCATTTGCATAGGGGCGATTTTCCTATCCGTTCGGTTTTGCGATTTTCGCATTTTCGGAAGAAAACGCCCTATGCTGTGCAAGATTCGTGGGCACATTCAGGGAACTTGAGATGTGCCGGAAAGCGGCGGACGCGCCTGAACGGTGCCGCGATATACCATGTACTCGTCCTCAAATTCCTTCAGGTATCTCCGCATGGTATCCTGAGAGACACCCGCGATCTCGGCCAGAGTCTTGATCGTGATGGGTTCATTTTTAGGCGCTGCTTCAAACGCTTCATCCAGTCGACGCTTTCTGACTTTAGGCGTTGTACGCTTGGAACTGCTGTCCAGATTCCCAAGAGGGCTGCCCTCCGGGCGAAAAGACGCCAGCACACCTTCCGTGTCCACCGGGTGCAGCGGATAGTCGAAGTAGAAATTGACCGGCGAGATTGGCGGAAACTCGCGCAGCGACGCTTCCAGCCGCCATGCCGTCCGGGTTGTGTCGAACTGCTCGATCTCGACCACCTCGCCGTCCTCGGTCTCGGTTTCCATTTCCTTGAATAGCGGGCGCTTAAGTTCGATGACATCCAGCTGCGCGTCCGGGTCGCGGGCGAACACACCGCTGCCGCTGGCCCTGTCCATGGCCTTCTTGCCGCCCTGCGCGCCTTTGGAGTGATGATGGCAGTAAATCGCCGACGCACCCATTTCGGTGCAGATCTTATCAAACTGGTTACAGAAAGCGCCCATGTCGCTGGCGTTGTTTTCGTCTCCGGTGATGACCTTGTAAATCGGGTCGATGATCACGGCGGCGAACTGCTCGTCTTTCATGCGCCGGACCAGTATGGGAACCAGCCTGTCCAGCGGCAGGGCATGCCCGCGCAGGTTCCAGATGACGATGTTGTCCGTGTGCGGCGGCGAGAAGCCCAGCTTGGCATAGATCGTGATGAAGCGGTCGATGCACGACGCCGGGTCGATCTCCAGATTCACATACAGGACTCTGCCCTGGGCACACGAGAAACCCAGCCATGTGCTTCCCTCGGCGATGGCGATCGCCAGTTCAATGAGCAGAAAGCTCTTGCCCGCCTTGCTCGGCCCGGCGATCAGCATCTTGTGCCCGCGGCGCAGGATGCCACGAATCAGCTCGGGCGGCTTAGGCGGCGGGGTTTCCACGTCGCTCAGGCGGATCGGCTCGGGCAGCAGCGCCAGCTCCTCAGCGTACTCCAGCCACTCGCTCCATGTGTGCTTGCCGATATGGGTGGCCAGCAGTTCCTGCGTGACGCCGTTTCGCGTTACGCCGGGCATCCGGCTCAGGCGGGAAGGGTTTTTGTTGGCGTTGTCCACGGGAAACCCGCGCTGCTCCAGAAAGCGAAACAGATAGTTGACGCGGTTTCGGTACTCCTGTTCGTTCGGGGCGTCGATGCGTACGAGGGCGTGCACACTCTTGCCCGCGGAATCCACGAGGCACGTGATTGGCAGTTCGTATTTGCGGTAGATCCGCTCCTGTTCTTCCTTGGGCAGCGTATCCGACTCGATGAGCACATGGCGGTACGCGGCCACGTTCCTGTCGGACTGGCCCTTGCCGTCCAGCGGATTGAGCCTGATCCACGCGCCGCAGTCCGCGCGGTAGGGGCCGATCACGGCTTCAATGCTTTCGGCGTCGCGCAGCCGATCGATGAACTCGGACGCCTTCAAAGCGAGATTGGTGTTGATGGGCTTGAGCTTGCCATGGTTGTCGGGCTTGACTTGCGTGGCATAGCCGACAAGCTCGTCCGGCTGAAACATGGCTTCCAGATAGCGGATGAGCGTCTGCGTGGGCGCAAGCTCCCGCGTGTTCTCAAAATCCGTGAAGGCGGAAACCCAGCCGTTCTTTCGAGCCATGGCGCGAATGGTACGGACGGTGATGGGCCTCTCGCTGCCCTTGAAGGTTGCCCAGCGCCGGACGCAGTCGCCCTCGACATAGCGCTTGTCGTCCCGGGACCAGTCGTCCCACACGGCACACTCGTATCCGGCGTCCTTGAGCGCCATGCCGATGCCGAGCCACTCCGCATAAGAACACGTCCGAACCGGAATACAGGCAAGCGCTGAGAGAATCTCATCCATGCTCGCGTTCCTCCATATCCTCTGTGAAATAGCGAATGGGCATCGAGCGCTCTTCGGCTTTGGCAATTTCCCGCTCCATGCCCGCGGTGACGCGGCTTCCAAATACCCAAAGCTCCACGCACTTGGTCAGCAGCACTCGGCCCATAAACAGCCCCAGTTCACGGTCTTGCGGATTGGTTTCATCCAGAAACCGCGTGAAATAGAGGTGCGGCGCGATGGGAATGCACCCTCGGCGCACAGCGAATCGGCAGTATCGCAGGGCTCGGCGCTCGTTGCCCACCGGATCGTCAGCATAAGGGCTGCAGATGAACACAATGGGACGGTAGTTCGGCGAGCGCGCCACCTTCGCCAGGCGGCCCGCCCGGTGCTCCATTTCGATGTTCGTCAGCGCCTCGTGCAGCGTGGGATCAAAATAGCCCTCGGGGTTGTACTTACTGATGGCCATGGCAAGCGCTCCTTTCGCATCCCGCGTGCGCGGCCTTCCACCGCGCGCGGCTGCACTCCGGGCAGCAGATGCCCAGGGCAAACAGGTCGAGCTGTCCCTCGTCCGCCAGATCGCTCAGATCCACAGCGACCTCCGAGCCGCAGTCCGGGCAGCGGGTGAACACGTTTTCATCGGTGATCTCCGTCACGATGGCCGTGTTCTCACCGATTTGGGTCTTGACGTAAAACATATGGTTACCTCCTCATGCGTGATAGAGCAAAAGCCCTTCGTGTTCCTGTTCGGACACACGAAGGGCTTTTGTGGACATCGGTGGTGTATTTCCCGTATAACATATAGTTCTTTGTTTTTTTGCTTACATATGGTATAATTTAAATAATTCTACGCATAGGGAGGACTTGAAATGTTGGACTTGTCAGTCCGTGTTTTCTATAAAGCTCATTTTAATATTGAATCGAAATACTCGGATGTCTCCCTCTTTGATGAAGTTATCTATGGACTTTACAACTGGCTGCACCATAAATTTGGACAGCCTATTGTGGCGTGGAATTGGCAGCAATTTCGAAAGTTTGGTGAATTTCAAACCAATGATGGCCTTGTAGAGGCAAGTTCGACATCATTTAAGAATGACGGTTCCCTGTTCTGGGCCTGTAAAATTGAGGAGTATCAAGTCCAAGATAGTAGCAGTCATGAGGATAATGCAATCTCTGAGGCACCTCGTATTTGGACTACAGAAGTAGGCTTTGAACAGATCTCGCACAACAGCGCAACCGTCTCGTACATCCTCTATTATAGAGATAAAGCTGGATTTATTGGCAAAACTGCAGACGCTCCAGCATTAACTGTTCCCAGCTTCATTAAGAATCTTTTATACAATCAAAAGATTCTATGTAAAATCGGCGATGATATTTTAAGAGTGCACTCAACCCTTCTTAAGTGTGGCTTTGGAAAGCGTTTTGCCGAAAATATTCAAGATGAGCGCCGAGTTGTCCCATGTATTTTAGTCCTACCTGAGCTTACAGAAGACGGAATCGAATATAGAGTTAACGCTGAAAGCATTGCAAAAAATGTCATGGGTAATGCTTTGGTTTATTCTATCGATGCCAAAGAAGTAATTGATGAGATAAACTTTTATTTGTCCAAAGAACTGCATTGCCGTCAAGGACAAATCATGATTTATTGGGGATCGAGCTCTACAAGTAAATTTAGATACATATCTTCTAGGCAAATTGAATCTCTCGGTGAGCAGGAAGTAGTTGAAATTCTTAGACGTGTATTTTCCACTGACATCAAGTACTATGATGCACATGAAATGTTCAGAATGGCCGATTGTGATGAAATGTACAGACAACATCGCATCAAAGATTTGCGGTCGAAGATGAAAGCAGTTGAGCTGTTGTCTGAAGAAAAAGCATCGACAAATGCTGAACTAAAAGGACAGCTTAATGAGCGTGACGAGCTGCTTAAATATGCAGATGAAGAACTCAAAAGCCAGGAGACCCAGATCGGAGCATTGAAAGACCAACTTTCAGAAGAAAGACAGGAAAATCGAAAATTACAGGGATATATTCAAACCATGGATCCCATTTACAAAGATTCTCAAGGCCAGCTTGATGCCCTTCATGCAATAAGATGCATCTCCTCAATTCCAAAGACAGCAATGGATGTCGGTATGTATTTTACGAAAGTGTTCCCTGAAAAGATAGATTTCTCTGAGCGTGGATTCAAGTCTCTAAATGCTTGTACCACGAGGGTTGAGACTATTTGGGAATGTTTCTATCAAATAGCTACACATCTGACAGACTTATATCGCGCTGGCTCATCTGATATGGAAGAAGATTTTAAAACCAAAACCGGATGGACGCTAAAACGCGGTGAAGGCAAAATGACTCGTAGGGATAAAAGCTTGATGGCACAACGTATGGATTCCTATGATGGACGAACAATCATCATAGAACCTCATGTAGCTAATGGAAATAGGGAAAATGATCCTAATTTCATTCGAGTCTATTTTGCATATGATCCCGTTTCTAGAAAAATCATTATTGGCCATGTAGGAAAACATCGAGAAAATTTCTCGACAAGGAGTATTTGAATAAAAGAGCAGTTTCATTACAGGAATGAAGCTGCTCTTTTATTTAATCTTTTTTATAGAACGGCGTCGCGTACCCGTCCGCGCGCAGCAGAAGGCACTGTGCCCAGGGCGGCGTCCTGCCCATCCGCTCGCACACCGCTTCCAGCGACATGCTGGGATCGGCTTCGAGGATCACCTCGTCGTGGACATGCGCCACAATCGCGCAGTCCCGCAGCGCCTGCATGGCATGGCACAGGATGTCGCGGCTGATCGCCTGGACGATGTTCTCCACGAATTTCGGGCCATAACTCTCCAGCCGCGCCCATTGTTTCGCGGCGTTTGTGCCCATGTAGGTAATGGCGGAGCCGCCAAACTGATTCTCTCCGATGCGCGGTTTGACGTAAGCCAGCCGCCGCCCGGACGGGAGCGCGATGAACAACATCCCCGACTGGCAGGTAAAACGAATGCCGTGTGTTTCCGTGGTAGCCTTATCGCCGACCGCCCGCGTGACGGCCCGGTCAACTTCCCACCACAGCTTGACAATTTGGGGATTGGCTGTGCGCCAGGCGTCTACCAGCGGCTTGAGTTCGTCTTCCTTTAGCCCCATTTCGATAGCACCCATCGCCTTAAGCGCGCCCACGGAGCCGCCATAGCCCAGTGCCAGTTCCGCAATTTTGCCTTTCTGGCGCAAATGCCCGTTGACACCATGCTTTTCTACCGGCACGCCGAACATCTGGCTGGCGGAGGCGCAGTAGATGTCCTTGCCTTCGGCGAACACCTGCTGCCGCCACTGTTCTCCGGCGAGCCAGGCGATGACGCGCGCTTCGATCGCCGAGAAGTCGGCCACGAAGAAGGTCCTGCCCGGACTTGGGATCAAGGCGGTGCGGATCAGCTGGGAGAGCACATCCGGGGTGGAATCGTAGAGCAGGCGCACCGAGTCGTAATCCCCGGCGCGTACCAGGAAGCGCGCCTGTTCCAGATCGGGCATCCTGTTCTGGGGCAGGTTTTGCAATTGTATGTTGCGCCCGGCCCAGCGCCCTGTGCGCGCGCCGTAAAACTGGAAGCACCCGCGCACACGCCCGTCCGAGCACACCGCGTTTTCCATCGCCTGATACTTTTTCACGGAGCTTTTCGCCAGCTGCTGGCGCAGCACAAGCACAGACTTGAGCGGCTCCGGCGCGGTCTTGAGCAGTTCGGCCACCTGCTTTTTGCCAAGGGTGTCCGTCTGAAGGCCGTTGGCGGCAAGCCAGTCCTTCATCTGCTGCACGGAGTTGGGGTTGTCCAGCATGGTCAGTTCCTGCAGCCGGGCAGTCAATTCTTCCCGTGAACGCTCGTCAATGTCGATCGCGCTGCGCACCAGCGTTCTGTCCACGCCAATGCCGCGGTCGTTGATCTGCTGATCGAGATGGTACTGTGCCCACACCTCCTCGGGTACCGGGTACTTTCGCAGGCGATCCTGAATGGACATCTCGGTTTCCACGTCGCGCAGGTTATAGGCCCTGAAGGTCGTCCACTTCTCCGGGGCGGACACGGGCATGCGACGCGTTCCATCCTTGCCCGGCACACAGAAATACCGGATGAGCTCCTTGCCCTCGGTGAGCTTCTGCTTGTCCAGCCCCAGCGCCGCGCCCACGTCCTTCAGGGAAAGCGGCAGGCCGAGGTAGGCAGACCAGACCATTGTGCAGTGCCAGCCCGCCGGGTTCAGATAGGCCATGCAGGGGTCGTCGGGCGCGGCGTAGCGCTCGTTGCGCAGCGGATAGCCATTGCGCCGCAGCCACTGGGAGAGACACACGCGCTCAAACTGCGCGTTGAACGCCCACTTGCACACGCGCGCATCGGTCAGCGCGTCGATCACCTCGGTCGGGATCTGTTCCCCCTGGGCCAGATCCACGACCTGTACCTCGCCGCCGTCCGCGCAATAGCCCAGCAGCAGAATGTCGAAGTCGGGGCTTTCCGCGTAGCGGTACACCGATGACTTTCCCAGATCGACGCTGCTGTACGTTTCCAGATCCAAAGACAGTGTTTTCATAGTCACCTCCGCTGAAAAAGGGCGGCGATCCTTGACCGCCGCCCGGGTTGTTCAGTTCACCTTGTTTTGGCGTGCCATGCTCTTTTTCGCGCGGCGTTCCATGATCCAGCAGATAAGGGCGGTAAGCAACTCACCGATCAGACGCCCCAGCAGCATCCCGAAGCAAGCAACCAACAGAATACTTTCCATTTCAGTCATGTGCTCTCACCTCATCAAGACAGGAAATCCTCGTCGTATTCGTCCGCGAAGTCGCTCTCCGCGGAAGCCCTGCCGCCCAGCGGTTCGCCGTCGCGGATCTTCTGCAGGTTGTTCAGGCCGCAGGCGATGCCGCGATTGCCGTTGGAGTTGAAGGCGTAGAAGCTGATGCTGGCGCGGCCATACACGCCGGAGTACACTTCGCTGCGGGTGAGAATGGGATTGCAGGCAGCGTCGACCACACCGGGCGCGGTGGCGGAATTTGCGTTGACAAAGTAGGCATTGGCATACGCGGGATCGTCCGGGCGCTCCGTATCGCCGTCGCGCAGCGGGTTCTTGATGGCTACCAGCGGCGGCACCGTCTTGCCGTTGCCGCGCAGCTTGCTCTCCCCGTCGCGATAGGCAGCCTCGATGGCAGCCCGGATCTTCTGTACAGTAGCCGTGTCTGCCTTCGGGATGATCAGGGAAACGGAGTACTTGGGCGTGCCGCCGTTGATCGATTTTGCGTCCCAAATGTTGCAGTAGCTCCAGCGGGTATCCTTGCCGGTGATCACCTTGGTGGGATTCATGCTCTTAGCCATAATCTTGTACCTCCAAATCAGTCGTTGGCGAAGTCGTTCTTCGCGTTGGTCATTTCAGGTCGTTTGTCGCTTGCCGGTACGAGGGTGGGCTTGCCCTGCGGGCGTTCCACCAGATTGTCCAGAAGCGTCGAGAATTGCTTTTTACCCAGCATGCGCTCCATGGCGGTAATGCCGAGCAGTTTGCGTTCGTAGGGGTCGTGCCCGCTGGAGATGACCGCCTGTGCCACGGCGGTTTCGTCGGTGTAGCGCCGATTCGCTCGGCCCTCCACCAGTTTCCAGCCGTCAAAGCGTGTGCCGGACAGCGCCGCATTCAGCGCGTATTCCCGGATATCCGCGGCCCAGCTGGTCAGATCGTCCAGCTTGCCCAGGATGACGGAGATTTCCTCATCCGAGAGTGTGGGCGGAAGCCTGAACTCGTGCTGTGCCAGCGCGAGATTGGCCTCTGCGCGTTTGCGGCAGGTTGAGCGCAGCTTGCAGAAGCGGCACCAGCTCCCGGCGTTCAGTTCTCCTTCTCCCTTATAGGCCAGCTCGGCCACCGGACGCAGGACGGTTTCTGCCCATTCCAGCAGATCATTCTTGCTGATCGTGTCCGTGCTGATGTTGGACATTCGCGGCTGGTAGATGGTCATGGCGACGGCATCGATGTCGTACAAGTCCCCGAACATCTCCAGCGCGCCCAGCGCGTACAGCCGCATCTGGCTGTTGTTCTCCGCGGAGACCGCGACGCCGGTTCCGTACTTCATGTCCACGATTCGCAGGATGCCGTCCGCGACGATTACCGCGTCGCCGGTTCCGAAGCCGTCCTTCACCCAGCGGGAGAAGTCGAGCCGATGCTCGACCATGACGAGCGGATCGGGGCATGTCCGCCGGATTTCCTCCAGCTCCTCCAGCACAAAGGCCGCGTAGCCCGTGGCCGCGTCCTCCATGGCGTTGTCGTAATACTGGAGACCGCCGGGGCTTTCGAGCGGATTCTGTGCGTCCTGGCCCAGCACCTGTCGGAGCTTGTACTCGCACAGCGCGTGCGCTTCGCTGCCCTCGGCGGCGTATACGCTACCGCTGTCGGACATGTGCTCCGTGAGCCTGACCGACGGCGGGCAGTTCATCCAGCGGTGGCTGGAGGAAGCGGAGAGGATCGCGTGATTACCCATCCGCGCCCACCTCGTTTCCAATGGCCTGCGCCGCAAGCAGCAGGCTTTCGTAATCCTCGGCCTTAACCGCCGAAAGCTGTGCCGCGCCGTATCTCTTGAGCAGGGCGCGCACCTGCGCTCCGTAGCCCGCGGTGGCCTTGGCAGCCAGCTCCACCCGGACTTCCTCTTTGGTGATGGACCTGGATTTCGGCTTGCCCTGGGCAGGCTCTTCGCCGGAGTAGAGCTCGGTCAGCGTTTCCACCGCCGAGATCAGCGCCGCCGCGGCGGCCTTAAGGTCGGCGACGCAGCCTGACAGTTCGCTTATGCGAGACATACGGGATTCCTCCTTTCAAAAGTTGACTCTGGTGTTCGTGAATGCACTTGTCCATGATTTCCACCTCCGATCCGGCGCTGTGGCGTCCTGACACCTTCCTGTTCGGACACGCGGAGGTGGGATGTGGACATGTGTCAGAAATTTTTCTCGATGTTTTTCTGAAGCCTATGGGCAGCGCGTTTGAGCCGCTTGGTTACACCGGACGGGTCTTTGCCCAGTCGGCGGGCAAGCTCGCGGGCATTGTACCCTGCATGGATATAGCCCAGCAGGACTTCGCGGTCAGAATCGGTAAGAGCGGCAAAGGCGGCACGATGCATGATGAATCGCTCCTTTGTGAGCAACCGATCTTCCGGCGTATCCTCGACAGCGATGGTATCGCCGAAGGTCAGGCCGTCTTCGTTCAGCTCCTGATCAAGACGCAGAGTAGTTTGTCTCTTGCCAGCGCGGATGGCTTCCTGCTCTCGCTTGCGTTTCTGACGGGAAGCATCCATGTCAAGGTACATCTGGGTTACGGCATCCGCACGTTCCGGACGGTATGGGATCAGATAGGCGTATCCGCCATCACGGTCGATGTTGACCTGTGCCATCGGACAGGGCTGCTGTTCCAGCAGGCGCATGAAGTCAGCGCGCGTGACGACCATCGAACTGGTTTCGCTTTCGCAGTAGATATACTGCATGCGTCTGAAGTCGGTGCTCATTTTCGGAATGAAGGGAATGTGCTTCTGGTTATCCATTGTGTTCGCTCCTTTTCGTTTCCGGTCGTGGATTGACAGAAAGCGAATGGAGCGAGAATGCAGCCGCCCAGACGCTTTCTTGCATCTGCGGGAGCGGTCACATCACTTTGAGGCACACTTAAATAGGGCCAGCCGCAAAATGAAGGATTGCTCCCTCATGGGCTGCACCTGCCGTTGTTCCTACGGTCATGGCACAGGTCTTCCAACGCATCAATGGCGGTAGCTAATCGTCACCAAGTGCGCTGTACAGGCTGAGAAAGAAGGGAATAGCCTTCATTCTCTTTGGAGACATGTGAGGCGGGATGAACGAAAAGCCTGCGAATTATTGCGGAAACAAAAGACAGCCATGACGGATGAGACGTTTAACTCCAATGCATGACTGCCTTTTTGAGGATCGTGGGCTATGTAGTTTCCTGCCTACGCCGTTTTCGCAGCACTCGCCTCCTCACACCAAAATTCTAGCACCAGATCGCATGTTTAAAAAACTAAAGCGTTTATTAATAGGTGGCATATAAAATTAAAATTTGTAGGATATTGTATCGTTCAATTTTTGGTGGTAAAATGAAACTAGTTAATATGGGGAGGGTGTGTCGGATGGGGAAAAGGCTATATGAGAGATACAATATCTCCCCCGAAAAAACGCAGAGACTGGATATTGAGGAACTCTGTGTTCTGGCGACAGAAGAAGACGATCTCCAGTATCAGGCAGTTACTCAACGATACTTTTCTAAGGAAAAAGCAACTTGCCCAACATGCGGAGGGAAAAGGACTAGAACCTCAAAAATCGTCACCCGTAAACTCAAAGATATCCTTCCGTCTGATGATGGGCACACATGCGTAATTGATCTTATATTTGAACAGCGATACTTCCGCTGCCGTGACTGCAAGAATCGAGTATTTCCTGAGGAAGTGCTCTTTGCGGAGCCTGGTTGCCGTTATTCCAATCGGCTTTCTGATTTATTGGCAGAAGGTACGCTTATACACTCATACAGCAAAGTATGTGCCCATTATGGTGTGCCAGCTTCTAAAACATCTGTCGGCGTCATCATGCGCAGAATTTTCCGGCAGCGCTGGGAACAGCTTGCACCACTCAAGACGCCAAAGACATTAAGCGTAATCATTGTCAACTATCTCGGAGGGCGCTACCCGATAGTCATGAATGTGACAGAGGATGCCGTATATTTCATAGACATTTTGAAAGAATCAAGCGATGACGCATACAGGGAATTCTTCAGCCAATTTGATGCCAAGGAAGTGCAGAGAATTTTTGTGGATGCTGATGAGCAGCTCATAAGTGCGGTAAGTACGCTGTTTCCGACTGCGCAGATCGTTATGACTGAAGAGTGCCTAATGCGGTGTATCCAAAATGCGTTCTGTGAAATTATTGATATCGAGGGCAAGTATACGGGGATTCCTCATCGCTTCGATGTGTTGACGCGACGCAAATCTTATTTGCAGACAGGAGAAAAACGTCGTGTCCGGCGGGCACTAGAGATGCGGCCCCGATTGCGCGCTGCGTATAACGCATATCAGGAGCTCCTCATCCGGATGGATGCTCCCTGGACTGGTGGGACGATCTTGCAATGGATAGATCAGCTGCCAGAATACCTTACCGATGAAACGCCGCCGGATGAAACTCTGGAGCCCTTGCTGGAATTCGATATTGTAAAAATGGTTCTGGATTTATACGGCCCGTTGTTCGACCAATATATAAATCTGGAAAACAAGCCGTCCGCGCACTACGCCAGCACAGTGGCAGGTGTCATTGATGCCGTAGTACGCATGCCAAGTTGCATTTATGAAGTGCTTCGAGCGCGAATGACGCTCAACAGCAAATACGAAACCGTGACCATAGACGACAAGCCATACAGAATCGGTATTCCGGTAAATACATTGATCCAAAGCATGAATGCCATAACAGACAAAATCAAAGGAGAGAGCGAAGATTATGGATATCAATCAGAGGATACAGCAAGTTGGCATTAACATTCAGGAGAAGGCTGCGCTCATTTGGAATGTGGCCAACTCTCTCTTTGGCGCATACAAGCCCCACGAGTACGGCCTCGTCATTTTGCCCATGGTTGTGGTAAAGCGTTTCCACGACTGCCTCTTGCCTTATCATGATGAAATTGTAGCAACTTACAAGCGTATTCAGCATTTGGCCGTCAAAGATGTATTTCTGCGTAAGGCCGCGGGTAATCATCGTTTTTATAACACAAGCGAGTATACATTCGAAAAGCTAAAGGCTGATCCTGAAAATATAAAGAGCAACTTTGAGGCATATCTCAACGGTTTCTCGGACAACATCATCGACATTTTGGCTCGCATGGATTTCTTCACGCAGGTAGAGCGCATGGCGAATGCGGGTCTGCTCTATCAGGTGATTTCCGATTTCTGCGCAGAAAATGCCGATATGAATCCGGAAAAAATTTCTCCTGTGGACATGGGTTACATTTTTGAGAACCTTGTCCAGCGGTTTTCGGAAAGCTACGATGAAGAGGCTGGCGCTCACTTCACCAGTCGAGATATTATCTATTTAATGTGTGACCTGCTCACCTGCTATCCTGCCAACGAAAAGCGAGAGGGACAGGCCATGACCGTGTATGACATGGCCATGGGCACCAGCCAGATGCTCACTTGCATGGAAGAACGTATGAAGCTGCTGGATAAGGAAGCCCAGATTATTTGCTTTGGCCAGGAAATCAATCCGTTCACTTATGGTATTGCCAAGGCAGATATGCTCATCCGTGGCGGCAACCCGGAGAACATGCAGTTTGGAGACACCCTCAACGACGACAAATTCGGAGATATGACGTTTGATTACATCATCTCCAACCCGCCCTTCGGCATCGATTGGAAGCGCGAAGCCGCCGATATTGAAAAAGAAGCCAAGCTGGGCAGCGGCGGTCGCTTTGGCCCCGGCCTGCCGTCCAAGAGCGATGGCCAGCTTCTGTTCCTACTCAATGGCGTGGCAAAGCTGAAGGAGCACGGTCACATGGCGATCATTCAGAACGGCTCCAGCCTGTTCACAGGCGATGCTGGGTCCGGTCCCAGCGAGATTCGCCGTTATCTAATTGAGAATGACTGGCTGGATGCCATTGTCCAGTTGCCCAACGACAGCTTCTACAACACCGGCATTGCCACCTATGTTTGGCTGATCACCAAGGACAAGCCCCTGAGCCACCGGGAGCATGTGCTGCTCATCGATGCCAGCAAGTGCTTCGAGCCGCGCCGCAAGCCCATCGGCAACAAGCGCGTGGACATCACCAAACCCTGCGATGCGATGATCGTTGAAGCCTTTGGCAATTACCGCGATGGCGAATACACTCGCGTGCTGGAAAACGGGCGTACTATTACCTGCAAGGCACGTGTGGTGGAGGCTGTCAGCCTGGGCTATAACAAGATCACCGTGGAAAGCCCACAGCTGGATGAAGACGGCAAGCCTATTCTGCGCAAGGGCAATCCCGTGCCAGACACCGCCAAGCGCGACACCGAAAATGTACCGCTGGATCAGGACATCGACAAGTACTTCCAGCGCGAAGTGCTGCCGTACCGTCCGGGCAGTTGGATCGACAAGAGCAAAACAAAGGTCGGGTATGAGATCCCCTTTGCTCGTACCTTTTATGAGTATGCACCTATTGAACCGGCAGCTGATATTGCCAAGAGGATCGAAGCACATGAACGCAGCTTGATGGAAAAGCTCCGCTTGCTGTTTGGAAATGGGGGCGAATGATATGGCTATTTATACCGAAATGAAAGATAGCGGTATCGATTGGATTGGGGAGGTTCCTTCTCATTGGGCTATGCATACACTCTATCAGTTGGTTTCGCAGGTGAAAAACAAAAACAAAGACTTGACTGAAAAAAACCTGCTGTCGCTTAGCTATGGCAAAATTAAAAGGAAAAGTATAGAAACGACCGAAGGACTGCTTCCTGAATCCTTCGATGGATACAACATCATTGAAGAGGGCGATGTGGTTCTGCGGCTGACTGATTTGCAAAATGATCATACCAGCCTGCGAGTGGGCTTAGCAACCGAACGTGGGATTATTACCTCTGCCTACACTACGCTGCGCCCCTCAGATAGCTGCATATCCAAGTACATGTACTATCTTCTTCATACCTTTGATATCCGTAAAGGATTCTATGGGATGGGCTCGGGGGTTCGTCAAGGCTTGAATTATGATGAGGTCAAAGAGCTACGTGTTATTCTTCCTTCTTTGGATGAACAACAGGCCATTGCAGCCTACCTTGATGAGCAATGCGTCCTGATCGATGAGGCAATTGCAGAAGCAAAAGCGAGCATTGAAGAGTATAAGGGATGGAAGGCGTCTATCATTTTTGAGGCGATAACAAAAGGTACTGACAAGAACGCAGCATTGAAGAAAAGTGGCATTTCATGGATTGGGCAGATTCCTTTAACATGGAATATGTGCCCCATTAAGTATTGCGCGGTAAAAATTGGGAGCGGAAAAACTCCATCCGGAGGAGCTGAGGTATATTCAGATTCAGGAATCATGTTTTTGCGGAGCCAAAATATATACAATGAAGGATTAAGGCTCAATGACGTGTCCTATATCTCGGGAAAAATCGATTCTGAAATGAAAAACACACGCGTGCAGTATCGTGATGTATTGCTTAATATTACCGGTGGCTCAATCGGGCGTTGTTGTATTTTTGATTTAAAAGATACACCCGCAAATGTAAATCAGCATGTGTGTATTTTGCGCACCGACCCCACTAAACTTCTTCCAGAGTTCTTGCGGTATTTCTGGAACTCTGCATGTGGCCCTATTGTTATCGAGCAATATCAAACTGGTGGAAATCGTGCTGGTTTGAACTTTGAACAGATTGGAAACATTAAAATTCCATTTTGCAGTCTTGACCAGCAATCATCTATAGTAAGGCACTTGGATGATGTCTGCGAAGTGATCGATGGTTTGGTAGAGACAAAAGAGGAGCTTATATCCGACCTTGAATCCTACAAACGCTCCCTCATTTACGAAGTCGTGACCGGCAAGCGAAAGGTGGAATGAATATGGCATTTACGGTTAACGAACTGTTGCAGCAGGCGGTAGACATTCGCAAAACTGAAATACAGCAGCCTATACCGGGTATGGCTATTCCGCCTTATATTAGTGGCAGTAAATTCAATAAATGGCGAGCCGATATGAAGGTAATGATGGCTAGCATTCCGGATTCGTGTCCATTGAAAGATGAGTTCGCAAATGCGCGGATTTGGAAGAAAGAACTTGCCAGTGCGCTGGATGAAATGATTGGTTTACTCTCATCTTATTTGGAATGGCAAGACAGCGGTCAAGCAATGCCTCGTATCAGTGGAAAGCAGTATGATCTGTTTCTGTCCCATGCCAACAAAGATAAAATTGTGTACGTCGATGCGCTATATGCCTCTTTGAGCAAACTTGGCATTCCTATTTTTTATGACAAAGAAGTATTACAGTGGGGTGATAAGTGGAAGGAGCGTATTCTGGAAGGTGTTGCAAAGTCCGAATTTGCCATAATTGTTGTTTCTGATAATTTCTTCGGGCGTGAATGGACAGAAAAGGAGCTCTCCGAATTTTTGCACCGACAGGATAATGAAGGACAGAAACTCATCTTACCGCTTCTATATAATATTTCGTCAGAGACTATGGCCGAACATTATCCAACATTGTCGGATATCCAATATATTGAGAGCACAAAATACAATTCTGATGAGATTGCGTTGCTCTTTGCCCGTCAGCTCATTCAGAGACTAAAAAGAGGATAAAGGAAGTTTATATGTATGAATGAGACAGAGAAACTCTTCGAGAGTAAAATTGAGGAATACCTCATTTCCGAAGAAGGCGGCTGGCAGAAAGCCACAGACAGCGGTTTTCGCTCCGAGGAATACAAGGGCATGGCACTGGATATCGTCACGCTGACGGACTTTGTCAAAGCATCCCAGCCACTGGCATGGAAGCGCTTTGAGCGTATGTGTACGATCAACCCCGTTCGCCAGTTTTACAAGGCCTTTGAAAGCGCTGTGCAGCAGCAGGGCCTGCTGGATGTGCTGCGCCATGGTTTTAAGCACCGTGGCGTGCAGTTCACCGTCTGCTACTTCAAGCCGGAGTCTACCCTGAATGCCATTTCCATTGCCAACTATCAGAAGAACATCTGCCAGTGTGTCCGCCAATGGCATTATTCCGAAACGAACACCAACACGGTGGATATGATGCTGGCCATCAACGGCATTCCCGTCGTTGCGCTTGAGTTGAAGAACCAACTGACCGGGCAAACCATTGACGACGCCATTCGCCAGTGGCAGTACAGCCGCGATCCGAAAGAGCCCTCTTTCGGGTTTAATCGCCGTATTCTTGCATATTTTGCGGTTGACCTATACAAGGTATCGATGACCACGCAGCTCGCACGTGAAAAGACAAGGTTTTTGCCCTTTAACCAGGGTTCTAACGGCCCTGGCAAGGACGGTGGTGCAGGCAATCCACCTTCGGCTAATGGGGATTACGTAACTGCATATCTGTGGCACGAAGTGCTGCAGAAGGACAAACTGCTGGACATCCTTCAGAAGTTCATTAGTCTCGAAAAAAAAGAGGAAAAGAGCAAAAACCCTGATGGAACCCAGCACATTGAAGTCAAAGAGCGTCTTATTTTCCCTCGCTATCACCAACTGGATGTGGTTCGCAAGTTGGTGGAGCATGTGCGTGAAAATGGTGCAGGCCACAACTATCTTATTCAGCATAGCGCTGGTAGCGGTAAATCCAATTCTATCGCTTGGACGGCGTATCGCATGGCCAGCTTGCACAATGACAATAATGAGCCGATTTTCAATAGCGTAATCATTGTAACTGACCGTCGTGTGTTGGATCAGCAGCTGCAGGCCACAATCAGAGGCTTTGACCATACACTTGGTTCGGTCGTGACCATCGATGAAAAAAAGAGTTCAGCTGACCTTCGGAACGCTATCAATGATGGTAAGCGAGTTATCGTTTCTACCATTCAGAAGTTCCCTGTTATTTACGACCAGGTTCAGGCTGCAACAGGCAAGCACTATGCCATCATTGTAGATGAAGCACATTCCAGCCAAACCGGTCAGAGTGCAATGAAGCTCAAGACTGCCTTGGCGGATGTGGATGATGCCTTGAAAGAATACGCCGAGCTGGAAGGTAAAAGCGAAGAAGAGATCGACAAAAAGGATATTTTTGTCCAGGAAATGCTTGCACAGGGACGCCATCAAAATCTGTCCTTTTTCGCTTTTACTGCCACGCCCAAGGGGAAAACTCTCGAAATTTTTGGCGAGCCGCAACCCGATGGAAGTTTTGTACCCTTCCACGTTTATTCTATGCGGCAGGCTATTGAGGAAGAGTTCATCCTTGATGTTTTGGCCAACTACACTACTTATAAGATGTGCTATCAGCTTGCCAAGAACACGCCTGACAATCCGGATGTGCCCACTTCGAAGGCTGTGAAAACCATTCGACGTTACGAGGAACTGCATCCGCACAATCTGGACAAGAAGGCAGAGATCATCGTTGAAACCTTCCGGGATGTCACCAAGCACAGCATCCCTGGCGCGCATGGCAAGATGATGGTGGTCACAGCCTCGCGCTTAGCTGCTGTACGTTATTATCATACCATCAAACGGTATTTAGAAAAAAACAACTATGACGATGTTGAAATCATGATCGCATTCAGCGGGACACTGAAAGACCCGGACATTCCCGATAGCCCAGAATACTCTGAGAGCAGCATGAACCGGGATCGTGAAGGCAACCCTGTGCGCGAAAGTCAAACGAAGGCCGTATTCCATGAAGAAGGCGATGTTTTGATTGTCGCAGAAAAATATCAAACTGGTTTTGACGAACCGCTTCTCCATACAATGATCGTGGATAAGGAACTGCGCGATGTGAAAGCAGTGCAGACTCTGAGTCGAGTAAACCGGACGTATCCCGGTAAAACCAATACCTATATTCTGGACTTCGTCAATCCAATTGAACGTATCAGAGATGCTTTCCAGCAGTTCTATACTGTGACCACCTTGGATGAGGAGATCAATTTCGATCTCATCTATACGACGCAGCGAATTCTACACGAGAAAGCCATTTACACGCAGGAGGACATCGACCGGGTATCCACTATTTATTTTGATCCCGATACGCGCACAGCTAATGGAACGCAAGCGCAAATTTCTAATGCGTTGAAGCCGGTTGCGGACCGGTATAATGGGCTCAACCAGGAAGAACGTTACCAGTTCCGACGGGAAGTACGCAACCTTGTAAAGTGGTATAATTACATCGTGCAGATCACGCGTATGTTTGATAAGGAGCTGCACAAGGAGTTCATTCTGTGCTCTTATCTTGCCAAACTCCTTCCCGGCGATAAGTCCGAGGATTTCAACCTCGACAATCGGGTTAAGCTGGAATACTATCATCTAGAAAAAACCTTTGAAGGTGCCATTGAACTTCAAGCAGGTGATGGTGGTCATTGGGAGCCCACAAAGCCGAAGCGTGCTGGAAAAAAGACAGAGCGCCTCAGCCCGTTGGAAGAAATAATCCAGCGAATCAATGAGGAGTTCATGGGCGAATTCACGGAGGCGGATCGCGTCATCGTTGATACGCTATACAACAAAATGAAAAAGGACGCTGATGTTCATCAGGCGGCGCAAACCGACGATCGCCAGATATATGAGCGCAGCCTGTTCCCTACGATCTTTGACGATACTGCCATGGCTTCCTACGAGGAAAACATGGAAGCATATCAGCAGCTGTTCCTCGATGCAAAGAAATATCATGCCATTCAGCAGGCCCTGGCAGATCGGCTATATAAAGAGCTGCATGGTGTAAATCAATACTAAGGGAGGAGAAAACTATGTCTTTGGCTATCATCCGATCTGTATTAGGCGCCTTAACCACAACGCAGGCATGGACGGCTGCTCTTGTCAAGATCAAAAACTCAAAGCGCAATGGCACCACATATGCAGCCAGAGGAATAACTTTAGCTCCCGAAGGTGCACTTTCAAGAGTTATCGCTAATCTTTCAAAGGTATATACTGAGGGAAACAATGCATATCTTGGCAAATACGCATCCGTCAATGACTATGACGGAAGTGCGGATTCGCTAAAAGTCTATAGACTCCAATCAACCAGTGAACTGATTGCTGATGAATACACTCGTCTGATTCAGGCTTTATCTGTTCCTGAAATGACAGGCGATCCTCTTGACTTCGCTGCAAATGCGTATGCTCTAAAAGCTGCATTGGATGTAAATGGTGAGGAGAAAAACGTTGTATTGTTTTCTCTTCAGAACCCGATTTGTGTGTTGAAAAACAGATTTATATACGAGAACAGTACCTTTTTTGAAATTAACAAGAAAGTGCTGAACCTGCGACAAAATATTGATGTTGTTATAATCGATAACATGATCTACTTACTTACTCTGACGGGAGAAAAGCTCTTCAATATGGAACGTTCATACAGGGCGATTTGTGTGGTGAAAACAGAGGACATTTGTGATTCTGGGATCATATCGAACGTGGAATCGTTCAAGAATATTGCTACAAGCGGACACAATCCACGTAGATTTGTTGCATTTAATCAGCAACGCTATGATGCCATGAAAGATGCCGCTCTACGAAGAAGAATGGCAGCTATTTTTCAATTAACGTTAGATGACTCAGGCCTGATTGATACATCTTCATCTGATGCTTCTGAGAAACTGATTAAAGTGTTGTGCAATAAAGGAATGGTTGATCCGTTCGGAAATGTTCCTGTGGAGGTATCGGCTGTAAGCAGGTGGTAAGAATGAAAAAACTATTCAGATTCAGCGCGTTCTTTGTTTCATATACCCCATTATGGGTATCTATCGCGTACATTGACCTAATGAATATGTTCTATCACCAAACGCCAAATCGCTGGACAGAGATATTGAGTGTCGTCTGTATTGTTATGGGTTATTTGATTTCGATCCCTAACATAGTATTTACGATGCAAGCTCTGAACCAAGAGAACGCTGAACGCCTAACTCTTGAAACAGTTCATGAGCAGAAAACGGCATCTTTGGAATATGTGTTATCTTTCGTATTGCCAATGTTCGCATTTGAATTCACGCAATGGGAGAATGTAATTCTTTTCATCCTGTACTTTATAGTTCTTTCATATTTGGTATTAAAACACAATTTATTGGTGGCCAACATTATTTTTGAGGTTTTACATTACCAGTTTTATGATATTACAGCCAAGAATGGATTCTCGGTTACAGTAACGAGGGAAGTTATTAGTAAAAGACGGTTAGAAAACAAACAGGCAGATGACATCTATCTGCGTTCAATGAATAATGGCTTATGGTGTGATGTAACAGATAAAAAATAGCCTGATTCTTGCTATGTAAATTTACATTGGTATATGCTCAGAAGCATGAGCATTCTCTAACGATGCGTCCACTTTCCAACGATACTCCAAGTATCATTTGATAGTGAAACCACCTAAATAGCATCCGCCTCACAAATGCCTACGCAGACATCAAACGCCCCGGAAATCCCTTGTTTTCAAGAGATTTCCGGGACGTTTTTGTATCAAAGTCGAAAGGGTCTTAGACCCCGCCTGTGGCTCCGGTTCTCTGCTGCTGAAGGCAGAAAAGGTACTGGGCAAGGACAACATTGAGCGGAGCTTTTTCGGTCAGGAGATTGACCTGACCACCTATAACCTTTGTCGCATCAATATGTTCCTGCACAATATCGACTTTGATAAATTTAGCATCGTGCGGGAAGACATGCTGCTTTCTCCGCAGCACTGGGATGACCAGCTCTTTGAGCTGATCGTATCCAATCCGCCCTTTTCAGTACCGTGGGAAGGGGACAAAAACCCGTTGCTCATCAATGACCCCCCGGTTTTCTCCTGCCGGAGTGCTAGCGCCTGTTTCCAAGGGTGACATAGCGTTCATTATGCACAGCCTCTCATGGCTGGCGAATAACGGCGCCGCGGCCATCGTCTGCTTCCCTGATATTATGTACCGTGGCGGTGCGGAACAGAAAATCCGCAAATATCTGGTGGGCAATAACTTCGTTGACGCGATTATCCAGCTGCCGTCCAATCTGTTTCTAAATGTCACCATTTCAGTGGACATTATGCGGCTGAAAAAGAGCAAGGCGGACAACGCCATCCTGTTTGTAGATGCTTCCAAAGAGTTTGTGAAGGTGACGAAAAACAACCGCCTGTCATCGGAGAATATCAATCGCATCGTATCTGCAGTGACCCAGCGGAAAAACGAAGCCTATTTCTCCCGCCTGGTGTCCAATCAGGAAGTGGGCAACGCCGAGAACAACTATAACCTATTCGTTTCCACCTATGTGGAGCAGGAGGATACCCGGGAGAAGATCGATATTGTAAAGCTGAACGCGGAGATCGCCGAAATCGTGGCACGGGAGCAGGTGCTACGGACGGAGATTGACAAGATTACTGGGGAAATTGAGGGATAGCCTATGGAAAAGTGGGAATTAGCAAGATATTTGATAGATGCAAAAAAGTCCGTAGACACAATTTTATATTTATCTCTATACGCAGAAAAAGTATCGATGGTCGATATTAGGGGCATTGTAAACGAAACAAGGCGGGCCTTTTATATTAATGCTTGCATTGTCCTAGATAAGTGCTTCCCTAAAAAGAAAAAAGAAATCTGCAAAAATGCTCTGATTCAGTCTGTATACTATGAGAGAGATAAAAATTATGCACACAAAGATGAGAGCTACGCTGACAAGCAGTACGATTCAATTAGTTCAATGGCTGACGAAATGAAATGTCAGCTTGAAGCTATCCGCAAATCATGCGCATCGTCTTTACCGGATGTCCTTACTTTAGATTATCTGGCTTTTGATTCAAAACTTTTCCGAATAGCAAACGGCGTGACTAAAGATATGGAAGAAGCAGCACTAAACATAAAGCATCCGGGACGATTACACCAAAGTGGTGAGGAAGAAACCCGAAAAGGGAAAATTTATTCTTTGTTTTCAGACACCGAAGATATAAAGAGAATTACAGAAGACCAAAAAAAGGAATATGCGGCCATTCTTCAAACTGGGATTGTCGTTGAAGAAACGCTACAGCGTTTGCAAGATGGGTGTATAAGAACAAATGTACTTCATCGGACTGAAATGTGGGTAACAGTCAATTATGAAAGATTGAGTGAGATCAAAAAAATGCGCGAACTGGGATTATTGGATATTTGTGATGTTCCCATTGTTCCCCAAAATCGAGAAGAGGAACGGAAAATTCTGGACTTATTAAAGAGCGAGGGACTTTTTTGAAGAGCTAATAAAGGAACTTTGCCCGGATGGTGTAAAAAGCAAGAAAATAAAAGACGTTTACAAGTGTCTCAAAGTGCTCCTATTACTGTTGCAAAAATGTAGGAGATCGAAAATTCTATTGGAGAAATAAATATTTTTGCTGGCGGAAAGACGGTTATTGATGCTACCGAAGTCGATATACCAGATGCAAACATTACAAGAGTACCTGCTGTTTTAGTCCAATCGCGTGGAGTTATTGACGCAATATACTACGACAAGCCCTTTACTTTCAAAAATGAAATGTGGACTTATACTGCCGACGAAAAAGTCTCCGTCAGATTCCTATATTTAAAAAATAATATGGACTATTTTCGCACGGCTATGTCAACCACCGGTACTGTCATTGACAAGCTCCTGCCTCCAATGTCCCGCTTTGGCGGAGGAAACCGCGCCGAAAAGAAGCAAGGCGTGATTGACAAGCTCAAAGGATTTTTCGAGCACTTCTTTGGTATAGGGTAAGGCCATATTCGTCAAACGAAGTAGAAGCATCGTAGTTGGGAGTAATCTTTGAGGCTAAATAGTGTTCAAATGGAGGGACTATCCGATTTTAAATGAAATCTTCAACCCTCATTGCTCAGAACGATAATCAGAATTACAAATTCAAGGGAGGCGCGATAAGCTATCAGCTTTAAAAAGTGACAATAATTCAATGATTTGTTAAAAAACACGATGCACGGGGAGATGATATGAATGGCGAAGGACGGGCCTGTTCTTATTGATGACGAAGAAAAAGGATATGAAATTGAAATCATGGCATCTTCATTGGAAACGATATTTGCTTCCTATCTTGAGCGATTCTCCAACCCGCTAATAAAAGAATTCTCCGAGGCGATGCAGCAAAGCCTATATGCAATTTTACAGGGCGAACATGTGGAATGGCATGAGTTTGGCTTTGGCATCAGCAACGAGAATGGCACCAGTTTTGTTTCGTTCTCCATCGAAGATACAGAGGCAGAGATTGTAAGCGGCGGGAGTGTCTATGACCCGCAAATCGGCAGCGATACCCTTCCTTCAACACGGTATGCGCTGGGCGATGGGGATGTGTACCTTCTGGAAAACCTGTTGGATGAAGCGGCGGTGCTTGTGGATGAAGGGGCAAAGCTGCATGTGGATGCGCCGGAAGAATACTTTTTTTATGAAGACGAGTGAAGACTGACCTATCATGTACCTTCAGGACAAGTGCACCTTTTTTCCCGTCCCGCCCGCTCATTTCCACCCGCTTCCTTCAATGAACATCCCTGACCGAAAAGGGGTGCCGAAACCAGACACGCAATTCCACACATCCCCCTTTATCAGTTGTCATCCGATAGCAGCCGAAAGGGGACTTGTCCGCTGAAATCCTGGTTTGATCAGGTAACGATGGATTTCGAAGAAAAAATCTAGCAAAACCAAACAACAAAAAAGCCTGAAGATTATAATCTTCAGACAAATTTTTGGTCAGACCGTCCGAAAAGAAGTGAAATCCCGTAGGCTCCAATACAGAGCGTCCGAAAAGATGAGAAATCCCGTAGACTCCAATAGAGACAGGGGGATTAGAATATCCCCGTTTAGTGCGGTATACAATGGAAAGAGGATATGGTATAATAAAGAAAAAGCGGTGAGCGCATGAGCTATATCCAAAGCATTGCATCGGAGCAGACGTGGCTTCTGCCCTACAGCATCGACGAGCTGGTGGAAGAAAACAACCCCGTGCGGGTGATCCGTGCGTATGTAGACAGTCTGCCCATGGAAGATCTGGGCTTTGTGCGCGCCGTGCCCGCGGAAACGGGCCGTCCCGGCTATGATCCGCGCGATATGCTGAAGCTCTACATCTACGGCTATCTGAACCGTGTCCGCTCCTCCAGGCGGCTCATGGCGGAATGCCGGAGAAATGTGGAGCTGTTTTATCTGCTGAATATGCTGCGGCCCGATTTCAGGACGATAGCGGATTTCCGCAAGGACAACCGCCAGGCGATCAAGGCGGTCTTCAAGGATTTTGTGAAGGCGTGCGCGGAGTTGAATCTGCTGGGCAAGAAGACATTTGCTGTGGACGGCACGAGGATACGCGCCAGCAACAGCAAGAAGAAGTCCTTTACGCCGCAGATTTTGGAGAAGAAGCTCGACTATCTGCGCGAGCAGGAGAGCAGGATCGAGGAATATTTACAAAAGATGGATCAGACGGATGAGGAAGAACAGCGGCATGTGCGAATCCTGGAGCTGGATATTCGTCCCAGGGACATGCCGGACAAGCTCAGGCAGATCAGGGAGCGGATCGGAAAATACGAGGGTTACCAAAGGCGTATGGAGGAAACCGGAGAGGACCAGATTCTTGAGACTGATCCGGAGTGCCGGACGCTTCGCACCAAGGAGGGATTGCTGCCCGCCTACAACATCCAGACGGTGGTGGATGAGAAAAACCACATCATTGCCTCTTTTGAGACGACGGTAGCCAACACGGATCAGGGGCAGCTTGACCGGATGGCGGAGCAGACCAAAGAG
>OGYY01000733.1_pt1 | contig 32117 bp, 22 predicted proteins | sample 1576671 | NCBI WGS metagenome assembly OGYY01 (sample SAMEA3541593, study PRJEB24748) | human gut metagenome | biome: human gut; feature: human-associated habitat; material: faeces | place: China | collected 2012 | reverse complement strand
GCCCCGCCGTCACCGCCACGCAAGAGGGCGCCGCTTTTGGCATCGACGGCTTTGAGCGCAACGCCAAGGGCACCGCGCGCGCTATGGACGGCCAGCCGGCGGGGTATCGTTTTCCGTTGCTGGATGACTCTAACGTGGTAGTTGTTCGCACGCCTGCAAACGTGTTGGTGTACGTTGACACAGATGCCGCCCAGGCAGCTGGCTTTGATTGCGAGGACGCGGACGATCAAGCGGCGCTGCGGCGCATGCTGTGCGAGCTTGACGCCGCGCACTCCATGGGCGGCGCCGCGCTGGCTGACGTCGAGGACCCCTGGATCTTCACTACCGAGCCACAATACGTGCAGGCTCCTTACCGCTACCGGTTTTGCGTGACGGGCGAGGACGGCGACGCCTACGCGGTGGTGGACGCCGCCGGACAGGCGGACGCTGCCGACGCTGCGGCTGCGGCTGAAGACATCGATCTGGGCGACGGTGCGCTGTGGAGCGATGACGCGCGTCTGGTAGCCGCCGACCAGGTGTCCTTGGCGGTCGAGCCCACGTGGCTCGAGGGGTTGGGGGCGTTTTTTGCCCGAATCGATTACCGTCCGCTGTGGGTGTCCATCAAGACGGCCGGCGTGGCGCTTGCGGTCTCGTTTGCGCTGGGGCTGCTTGCCGCATGGCGCACCATGGGTGCCACAAGCCGCATCAAGGGCGTGCTGGATTCCGTCTTCACCATCCCCATGGTGTTGCCGCCCACCGTATGCGGCTTTTTACTGCTGATGCTCTTTGGCCAGTCCACCGCTGTGGGCAGGTGGCTTATCGACCACGGCGTCTCGCTGGTGTTCACGTGGCCCGCTGCGGTGATCTCTGCAATTGTCGTCTCATTTCCGCTGGTCTACCGTACCGCGCTGGGGGCTTTCGAGGCCCTGGACTCGCAGATGCTCGATGCCGCCCGTACGCTGGGCTGGTCCGAGTGGCGCATCTTCCATTCGCTTATGCTGCCCCTGGGCTGGCCCTCTATCGCCGCGGGCACGGTGCTGGCCTTCGCTCGAGCCATGGGCGAGTTTGGCTGCACGCTGTTTTTCGCGGGCAACTATGCGGGCATTACGCAGACCATTCCCATTGCCATCTACTTTGAGTGGATGGGCGGCGACACGGACGCGGCGTTGTTCTGGGTGCTTGTGGTGATCGCTTTCAGCTTCTTGGTGATTCTTTTTATCAACCTGTATACGGCGCGTTCGCAGGCTTACCGCAGCCGAGGCTACATCAAGGGCCGCGCCGTCGGCGACGCTTTACACGTGGGCTCTAGGGCGCAGGGTGTTCAAGATGCGGCGTTTTTGGACGATGACGAGGCCGCGGGCGGCGACGCGCTGCGCATCGACCGCGATGCCCTGCGCGAGCTTATGCGCACGGACGCAGCCGTGGGCGCTGCGGTGGGAGCTGCCGCGGGCGCGGTTTCGACGGGGCGTGGGTCCTTGTCCCCATCATCCGCAACGCGAGACGGCAAGGGAGGCCGCTGATGTCCTTGGTCCTCGATATCAAGAAGGCCTACCCGGACTTCTCGCTTGACGTGAGGTTGGAAGCCGCCGGCGAGCGCGTGGCGCTGCTGGGGGCCTCTGGTTGCGGGAAAAGCTGCACGCTGCGCTGCATCGCCGGCGTGGAGACGCCCGACGAAGGCCGAATAGCGGTAAACGGCGTGACGTTCTTTGATTCTGCGCGCGGCATCAACCTGTCACCGCAGCAGCGCAAGTGCGCCCTGTTGTTTCAGAACTATCAGCTGTTCCCCAACCTGAGCGTTGCCGATAACGTTCTTGCCGGCGTTGAAGGGCGGCTTTCGCGCGAAGGGCGCGATGAGCTCGCGCGGCGCTATCTCTCCATTTTTGGCATGGCTGGGTATGCGGACCGCTATCCCGCCAGGCTTTCCGGCGGACAGCAACAGCGCGTCGCGCTTGCTCGCATGCTGGCCGCGCGTCCGGCGATCTACATGTTCGACGAGCCGTTTTCTGCGCTCGACTCGTTTTTAAAGAGCGCGCTGGAGCAAAATCTGCTTGACCTGTTTTCCGTCATCGATTCCACGGTGCTCTATGTAAGCCACGATATCGATGAGGCGTGCCGACTGTGCGAGCGCATCTGCGTGCTACACAACGGGCGCGTGGAAGAGGACGGCACGGTGGAGCAGGTTGTTCAGCGGCCCCAGACGCTTGCCGCGCTGCGTCTGACCGGGTGCAAGAACACCAGCCGCGCGCGGAAGGTGGGCGATACCCTGGTCGAGGCGCTCGATTGGGGCATGACGTTCGATGTGAGCGCTCCGGTTGCAGACGATGTTGCCTACCTGGGCGTGCGCGCCAACTACTTCCATATCGACAACCGCGAGGCGCCCGGCAAGAACAGCTATATGCTGCGCGTGGCTCGGGTGAGCGATTCTCGTTTTGAGCGCCTGGTGCTACTGGATCCGCCGCGCTCGGATGCATCGAGCCGCCTTACGTGGAAGGTGAACACGGTGGGCGCGGACATGGCGACCCTGCCGCGCGAGGGCGATTGCTTGCGCATGCATTTTGACGCGGCCAAGATCTTGATGGTGAATAGGTAAAAGACGGCGGACGACTAGCCAATGGGCGATCGTCCGCCGTCTGCGTGCACGCGTGTTTCGGGTGCGCTTTGGGCGCTCTTTAGGCGAGCTGCGTGTTGATGAAGCGCGCCAGGATGGCGGCGACCTCCGCACGCGTCGCGGTCGAGGCGGGATTGAGCATGCCCGATTCATTTCCCAGGATTAGGCCCTCTGCCACCGCCCACTGCATGGCGTCCGCAGCGAACTGCGAGGTGAGGCCTGCGTCCGGATGGGTGGGCTGGACGCGCGCGGAGGTGTCGAGCCCCAGCATGGTTGCATAGCGCATGAGGAACACCGCGACCTGCTCGCGGGTTACGGGGTCCTCGCCACCAAAGACGGAGCCGTCGCCGTAACCTGCGACGATGCCGTTTTCGCTGCCCCACGCGGCTCCGTTGGCAAACCAGTCGCTTTGCGCAACATCCGTGAAGGCGCTTGCCGGCTGGTCCTGGCGCGCGTCTTCCAAGTTAGCGAGCATGCAGACGAACATGGCCCTGCTTGCCGCCGCGTTGCCCTGGAACTGCAGCGCTCCTCGCTCCCCGGGAACGCCGTTGATGATGCCGCGGGCGCTCGCGTAGCCTACGACTTCTTGTGCGAACCAGTCGTTTTCCCGTACGTCCTCGAACGATTTGCCGCGGTTTACGATTTTGATGGAGGCGTCGTTTTCGATAGGGAATGAGACGCGGTTGCTCGCCAGCGCTGTCTTGGCGAGCACCTTCTCGTTCCCGTTGGCGTCTACCAGCACGGCGACGGTGCCCGGGGCCAGCTCGCTGTCCTGCGAGTCCAGGCTGACCTGCAACGGTCTCGCCGGCGCGGTCCCTGCGATGTCGATGGTAATCGCAGGTGCGTCCGCGCTACTTGCGCTGGCGATCGCGTACTTGAGGGGCAGGGTGGCGCGGCCGGTTTTGGCGACGCTTGCCGGAACGGTGGCGCTGATGGCGGTGGCGTCGCCGTCCTTGTCGAGCTTTATGGTGGTGCTGACGCCGTCGGGAGCCGTGGTGTCGATGGTGGACGTGCCGTCCTTATGCGTGGTGGTGGTCACCTTGTTACCGGCTTCATCCGTCTCAACCTTGATGTTGTCTCGATCGGGTTGCGGCTGCGGCTGCGGCTGGGGCTGGGGTTGCGGCTGGGGCTGCGGCTCGGGATCGGGTTCCGGCAGCGGCTTTGCGGCAAGGCCGCGCTGGGCGCGGAAGAGCTTCTTCGCTGCGGTGTCCAGCAGATCCTTTTGCTGCTCTGCGGCCGCTTCGGTGTCGTAGGTGTCCAAGCAGCTATCGAGCGCTGCCTTGGCCTCGTCGCGTGCGGCGGTGAATGCCTTCCAGCTCTCGTCCGTATACACGTCGTCGTTGGTAACCGCGTTCGCCTCGTCCAAAACGGAGGAGATGAGCGTGGTGGAAACGGTCCAGTTGCTCATGACGCCAAGTCCCAGCGAAATCTTGTTGCAGGGGGTCTCGCCCGCAACAAAGGCGCCTTTTGCTCCCATGCCGATGTAGACGGTCTTGTCGCCTACGGTTGTTGAGACGGTCTTGGCCGTGCCCTCGCCTTCGATGGTAAAGATACTGCCCGCGTCGCCGAGCACCAGGTTGCAGCCGTTGTCGCCCGCTGTGATGGCGAGCTTGCGCCCGTCCGCAACGCTGGCGATGGTGTAGCCGTCGCCCGTACGGTCGATCTTCCACACCTGGTTTGCTATGGGGAACTTACCGGACGTATCCGGCGTCACCGCGTTGTTGGAGATGGAGCTGCGCAGGCGGTCGGGGGCGGCGCCGCCCGGCAGGTTGTACATGATGCGTCCGCCGTCTTCCTGTCCGTGGATAAGGTAGACGCCGTGCTTGGGAAGCTGCGTCGCCAGCGTGTAGGGCGCCTCGTAGGTGGCGTTGACCTCATGGGTGCCTAAGCGGTCGGGGAGCACCGTGGCCCCGCGGCTGGATACGTAGACGTCCCAGGATGCTTCAAGATGGGCCTTCGCGCCGTTCAGATCAAAGGCGGCGACCACCTTGACGCGCGCCTTGCCCGCGTTCGCGCCGGTAAGGGTAGCGCTAGCGGCTGCGGCATCGATCTTTACGGCGGGAGCGCTGTCGGTGGAGTCATTGCCGGCAGGCTGTTCGACCGTCCAGGTGTATTCGATCGCGTCCACGCCGTCGACTGAGGCGGAAAGCTCGATCTTTTCGTCCACATCAAGCGCTTCGACCATGTTGGAGACCGCAAGGGCGGGCGTGGCCGCGCTGTAGCTCCAGCCCTCGCCCAAAAGGTCGAGCAGGGAGAACTGGTTGAAGATCACATCCTGCGTGCCGTCGCTCTTTGGCTCCTGCTGCTCGTAGACAATAGCCATCTTATCGCCGTCTACCTGCGTGAGGCAGGAATAGAGAAAGCGCCCCGGGAACTTGATGTCGTTGGCGTTGAGCCAGGTGACCTTGTTGGTCGCGGCGTCGATGGAGCCTATGCGCACCGCTCCGTCGCGTCGGCCGCTTGTCTTGGGGTATGACGCGGCGATGAGGTTGGACCACACGCGGCCCTGCGCATCTACCAGGCAGCCGTCGACGTTGATGAAGGAGACCATGCAGTTGCCGGTGTACTGAAGCTCCGTATCCAGGGTGTAGGCGCTCCAGGTCTGCCCGTTATTAAAGCTGTCGGCATACGAGATCGCGCCCGCGCTGTTGCGCGAGTACATGCGCACCCCGCCGGCGGGCAGCCTCACGGTCTGAGACTCGCTGGACTTGCCGCTGCCGTTGAATCTGTTGGAGCGCTCGCCGCGCTGCCAGGTGGCGCCTGCGTCATCACTCCAAATGGCGCTTGCGCTCTCGTTACCGCCTTGCTTGCTCTCGTAGATTTGGAACATGATGCGCTCGCCGCCGCCCTGCAACGGAACCACCAGGCCGCGCCCCGGGCAGATGCCGGTAAAGGGTTGGTCGTCCTTGCGCTTGACGTTCAGGATCGAAGGCTCGCCCCAGTCGATGCCGTCTTGCGTGGGCGTGCCCTTGACTAGCCAAATGTAGCAGGTGGGGTATGCCTTCCATTCGCTTTGGGAGTAAAAGACGTTGGCCTGGATATCCTTGCCGGTCTCATGCTGCTTGACCACGGTGCGAGACGCCGCGCCGTCAGCTACGGTATACAGGTCGAAGTACGCGTCGACCCAAGAGCCGGTAAGCGCGCCGTTTTTGTCTTTAATGGGACGAAGATCGATGCGCGCGCCGTCTATGTCGAACGTCTGCTTATCTGCCGCATCGCAATAGTAGGTGTACTGGTCTGCGTCCAAGCTTGCGATGACGCCGGCCTTGCCGCAGCTGATGAGGAAGTTTCCGCTCTCGTCGAAGCCGGTGCTTTGGCAGCTGGCGCCGCCGGTGCCCCAAATGCCGGTGCCCGCTGGCCAGGCATCCGCCATCATGTAGACGGTGCCGTCGCCGCCCTGGATAAACGTGGGGTCGATAAACGAGGCGCTGTTTCCCTTGTGGCCGCCGTTTTGGCTGGGGTAGTCCACAAACTCGTTAACCAGCTCCCACTCCCAGGTCTTGCCTTCGTCCTTGGAGATGCTCACAAGGCCGTCCAGGTTCTCCGGGGAGTCGCCGTAAACGCCCCAGCGCGCGTCCGCGCCGGCGAGCAGCCAGCCGTTATCCAGGGTGATGATCGACGGGATGCGGTAGTGCTGGCTGTTGCCGGTTTGGTTGGAGACAAAGGGCTGGCCTGCCGTGGTGCCTGAAAGCGCGCGCGAACTTACCGAAGGCAGGGGAGCGGTGGCGCTTGCCGCTGCCTGGGCTTCAAAAAGAGGGTTTGCGATCAGCGTGGCGGGTACGGCGGTGCCCGCGAGCCCGGCGGCGATGAGGGACGCCGCGGCGATTGTCCCAAATGACTTCAGTTCCATGTATCCATCCATTCTGCTACGTACCACCTTGGTAGGCGAGGCGGTAGGGCGTTGTCGGAGCGGCCGCGCTATAGCCAGCCGGTCAACGTAGTGTATGGATACAGATGTCACTTAAAAAGAGAGAGAACAGTTACACATGTAAGGTAAGAGTGCAAATGGTAGATAATAACCGGTATTCGGTCGGCGCGTGAAACGGTTGATATCGGTAGGTCGGGGCGAACTTGCTATCAGCGCTATGCTGCCGCCGATGCATTGCGAGTAAAGCGCCGGCGGCATATTGAATGCATGGGCTTATGGCATGGATTCCTCAAAAGAAAACAGGCCAGAGATTTTAAGCACTCTGACCTGCAAATCTGTCTGGAGCGGGCGACGGGAATCGAACCCGCGTCATCAGCTTGGAAGGCTGGGGTTCTACCATTGAACTACGCCCGCAAGATATGGTCGGGACGACAGGATTTGAACCTGCGACATCCTGCTCCCAAAGCAGGCGCGCTACCAAACTGCGCCACGTCCCGACGTCCACAAAGAGGCAGTATAGAGCTTTCTCGCCAAACAGGCAAATGATTTCTTATTTTGGCAAACATGAACAACATGTTGCGGCGTAGTTTCAACTTGATGCATCAGAGTAAAAGCATTACGCGTGCTTTATCATGTTACGCCGTATGGCTGAGGGCGCTATGCCCATCCAGCAAGAGCTAAAGGAGATATCATGAGCTATACCCAGCGAATTGTTGCAGAGTTGCACGAGCGCTATGCCGACCAGCCCGAATTCATCCAGGCTGCAGACGAGGTTTTGACCTCGATTGCCCCTGCGGTAGATGCCAACCCCGCCTATGAGGAGGCAGGCCTTCTCGAGCGCCTGGTCGAGCCCGAGCGTGTCGTTATGTTCCGTGTTCCCTGGGTCGACGATGAGGGCAAGTGCCAGGTCAACCGCGGCTACCGCGTCGAGTTCAACTCCGCTATCGGCCCCTACAAGGGCGGTCTGCGCTTCAACCCCACGGTAACGCTGGGCATGCTCAAGTTCCTGGGCTTCGAGCAGATCTTCAAGAACTCCCTTACCACGCTCCCCATGGGCGGCGGCAAGGGCGGCTCGGACTTCGACCCCAAGGGCAAGTCCAATAACGAAATCATGCGATTCTGCCAGTCCTTCATGACCGAGCTCACCCGCCACATCGGTCCCAATACCGACGTTCCCGCCGGCGACCTGGGCGTTGGCGGCCGCGAGATCGGCTACATGTTCGGCCAGTATAAGCGCCTGCGCAACGAGTGGACCGGCGTTCTCACCGGTAAGGGCCTCTCCTTCGGCGGCTCCCTCGCCCGTACCGAGGCAACCGGCTACGGCCTGGTCTATTTTGTGGACGAGTACCTCAAGTGCCACAACGACTCCTTCGAGGGCAAGACCGTCGTGGTCCACGGCTCCGGCAACGTCGCTATCTACGCTATCCAGAAGGTTTCCCAGCTGGGCGGTAAGGTCATCGCCGCTTCCGACACCAAGGGTTGGGTCGAGGACCCCGAGGGCATCGATTACAAGGTCCTCGAGGACATCTACAACATGAAGCGCTCCGGCAACGACCGCGGCGTGAGCCTTGCCATGTACGTCGACGCGCGTCCCGCCGCTACCTGGCATGCAGAGGACGGCCGCGGCGTGTGGCAGCTTCCCTGCGACATCGCCCTGCCCTGCGCTCGCGAGAACACCCTGCTGCTCGAGGACGCTCAGGCTCTGGTCGCCAACGGCTGCAAGATCGTGGGCGAGGGCGCCAACATGCCCACCACCACCGATGCCACCAACTACCTGATCGAGAACGGCGTCGCCTTCATGCCCGGCAAGGCTGCCAACGCCGGCGGCGTTGCCACCTCTGGCCTCGAGATGGCTCAGAACGCCGAGCACCTCTCCTGGAGCTTCGATGAGGTCGACGGCAAGCTCGAGAACATCATGCGCGGCATCTACCACGCATGCGACGACGCCGCGACCGAGTACGGCTTCGAGGGCAACTACATGGTCGGCGCCAACATCGCCGGCTTCAAGAAGGTCGCCGATGCCATGATGGCCCAGGGCATCGTCTAATCGATTCATTCGTCATTTGATATAGCCTTCATCAAAGGGGCGTCCTCGGTTTGCCGGGGACGCCCTATTTGATTGAATGGACAGTTGAGTGGCTTGCCTTCTCTAGGCAATGCTTAACGTGCAGCGCTACCGGACGAGTTTGGGCGCGAATGGGCGGGAATAGAGCGGGGCGGGGGAGTGCTCCTTGCTTCATCTATGGACGGTCTATGGACGGACCGTGTGCTGCCCCGGGCACTATTCTATGTTCATGGGTCAAAATGCCCATGTATCTGCTATCATACAAAAGTTGCTGTCATATATGCGGGCGTGGCGGAATTGGTAGACGCGCTGGGTTTAGGTTCCAGTGGGATTCCCGTGAAGGTTCGAGTCCTTTCGCCCGCACCATCTGACAACATTGGTTTTATCGTCAACTGGGTTTGATCGGCACCCCATCTAAGCCGATGGTATTTGAGGAGGAACGTTGAACATCTCTGCTTCTGACGTGAAGGACGCCAAGCTTACCGCTACGGTCACCATTCCCGCTGCCGACGTTGATGCCACCATCAAGAAGGCCTACAAGGCTGCTGCCAAGCAGTACCGTTTCCCGGGTTTCCGCCCCGGCAAGGCCCCTCGTCCCGTCATCGACAGCATGCTGGGCAGCGAGGCCGTTCTCGCTCAGGCCACCAACGAGCTGATCGGCTCCAACGAGGCCAACGTTCTCAACGAGCTCGACATCGTCCCCGTCAAGGAGGGCAACTACGAGAACATCGATCTTTGCCGCGACGGTGAGGACTACACCTATTCCGTCGAGTTCACCCTCCGTCCCTCCGTCGTCCTGACTTCTTATGACGCCGTCGAGATCGAGATGCCCCCTGCAGAGGTCACCGAGGCTGAGATCGACTCCCAGGTCGACATGCTTATGGGCTATCACGCAACCTTCGAGGACGTCGAGCGCGCCGTCGAGGCTTCCGACTACATCACCATGGATGTCGAGAACGTTAAGAACGCCGAGGCCATCGCCGGCGAGGGTCGCATGTTCGCTATGGACTCCCAGTCCATGCCCGCAGAGTTCACCGAGGCCGTCCTGGGCATGAACGTCGGCGACGAGAAGGAGATCTCCTGGACCCCCGAGGGCGCTGAGGAGGCTACCATCAAGGTCACCCTCAAGTCCGTCAAGGAGCGTAAGGTCCCTGAGCTGACCGATGAGTTTGTCAAGGAGTCCTTCAGCTTCGACAGCATCGACGCCATGCGCGACGCTATCAAGCTCGAGGTCGAGGCTGACAAGTCCTCCAAGCTTCCCGTTCTCAAGGAGAACCGCGTTGTCGCCAAGCTGGCCGAGCGTCTCGAGCTCGACAAGGTTGACGAGGACTACGAGCAGTCCGTCTTCTCCGAGCTGGGTCAGAACTTCCTGCAGAACCTCTCCGCTCGTGGCATGACCCTGGACGCCTGGCTGTCCGCCAACGGCCTGACCTCCGAGGCGTTCATCGCCGACCTGCACCAGCAGGCTGACGACGTCGCTCGCGAGTCCCTCGCCCTCGACGCCCTGGCCCGCGAGCTCAAGCTCGAGGTCACCGACGAGGACATCGACGAGGAGTTCAAGAGCGCCGGCGTCGAGGACGTCGAGGCTTCCAAGGCCGCCTTTGTTGCTGAGGGCCGCATGCCTGCCGTCCGCGACTCCATCCGTCGTTCCAAGGCCGTCGACTGGCTGGTCGAAACCGCTAAGGTTACCGAGGTTGACGAGTACGCCGAGCGTGCCGCCCAGTAGGGATATCAACCGACTCGCACACCCTCTTCGAGGGTAGAGTAATATACCGGGTAACACCGGATCAGTTTCGTACGGTGTAACGACTCATAGCGCGCATGCGCGGTCGTGCACCGTACGTCTATGTAACGCTGAATGAAAGGAGAGGGCATGGTTTCACGCATCGACTCCGCGCTCGTTCCGTACGTCATCGAGCAAACCCCTCGCGGCGAGCGCAGCTACGATATCTACTCGCGCCTGCTCAACGACCGCATCATCTTCCTTGGTGAAGAGATCAACTCCGTGACCGCCAACCTGGTCATCGCGCAGCTGCTTCATCTTGAGAGCCAGGATGCCGAGAAGGACATCTCGCTGTACATCAACTCCCCTGGTGGAGAGGTCTACTCCGGCCTGGCCATCCTGGATACCATGAACTACATCAAGCCCCAGGTCTCCACCATCTGCGTCGGCATGGCAGCTTCCATGGCCGCTGTGCTGCTTGCAAGCGGTGCCAAGGGCAAGCGCTTCTGCCTGCCCAACTCCATCGTCATGATTCATCAGCCCAGCGGCGGTGCCCAGGGCCAGCAGACCGAGATCGAGATCGCAGCGCGCGAGATTCGCGAGACCCGCGCCACGCTCAACAAGATTCTTTCCGATGCCACCGGTCAGCCTTTCGAGAAGGTTCAGGCCGACACCGAGCGCGATAACTATATGCGTGCTCAGGCCGCGCTCGAGTACGGTCTGGTCGACCGCATCGTTTCCTCCCGCGTCGAAGCTGCGAAAGAGAGCAATTAAGCATGCCTTCCGATAATCACGATACGCATGATCACGGCGTCGTCCGCTGCTCCTTCTGCGGTAAGACGCAAGATCAAGTCCGCAAGCTGGTAAAGGGTCCCTCCAATACCTTTATCTGCGATGAATGCGTTGCCGCATGCTCTGAGATTCTCGAGGAGTCGCTGGCACAGGATTTCATGGCTGCTTCCTACGGCATGCCGCCCATGCAGGACGCAATGGGCGAGTTCGAAGTCGAGGAAGAGGATCCCTCCACTTCCGAGGTCGCATCCAGCCTCATCCGCCGCGTGCCCACGCCGCATGAGATCTATGACGAGCTTTCCCAATACGTCATGGGCCAGGAAGACGCCAAGCGCGCCATGTCCGTTGCCGTCTACAACCACTACCGTCGCGTTTTGGAAGGTTCCACCGCTCAGACTGATGCCTCTTCGTCCAGCTCGCTTGGCAAGCATGCCAACGATGCGGACGATCTCGAGGGAGTGGAGCTCGCCAAGAGCAACATCTTGCTTCTTGGTCCCACCGGTACCGGCAAGACCCTGCTTGCGCAGACGCTCGCTCGCATCCTCGAGGTGCCCTTCGCGATCGCCGACGCCACGGCGCTGACCGAGGCGGGCTACGTTGGTGAGGACGTTGAGAACATCCTGCTCAAGCTTATCAACGCCGCGGACGGTGACATTGACCGCGCGCAGATCGGCATCATCTACGTGGACGAGATCGACAAGATTGCTCGCAAGGCGGAAAACCTCTCCATCACGCGCGATGTCTCCGGCGAGGGCGTGCAGCAGGCGCTCTTGAAGATCCTCGAGGGCGCTGTCGCGAGCGTTCCTCCTACCGGCGGCCGCAAGCACCCTCAGCAGGAGCTTCTGCAGATCGACACCACCAATATTCTGTTCATCTGCGGCGGTGCCTTTGTTGGCTTGGACAAGATTGTCTCCGACCGTGTGGGCAACAAGGGCGTCGGCTTCAACTCCGAGATCGCCGGCCCCACTTCCGCCGACGAGAACGACCTGCTTCGCCAAGTGCTTCCGCAGGATCTCAACGCATTTGGCATGATCCCCGAGTTCATCGGCCGTACGCCGGTCATTACCCAGACCCAGGCTTTGGACGAGGACGACTTGGTTCAGATCCTCACCGGTCCGCGCAACGCGATCACCAAGCAGTATCGTCGCATGTTCCAGCTGGAGGGCTGCGAGCTCGAGTTCGAGCCTGAGGCCCTGCATGAGATCGCTGCCAAGGCGCTGTCCCGCAAGACGGGAGCCCGCGGTCTTCGTTCCATCTGCGAGGAACTGCTGCAGCAGACTATGTTCGACCTGCCTAGCGAGCAGAATGTCGCCAAGGTGGTTGTCACCGCCGCCGCGGCCCGCGGTGAAGAGCAACCCCGTCGCGTTTACAAGGGTTCCGATATCGATCTCGACTAGCCCTTGCCATTGCATTTACCAGCATGACGCCGCCCCGAATTTGCGATTTTGGGGCGGCGTTGCTGTAGTTAATATCGTTAGTAATTATGCAAGCGATATAAGTTTCATCGCCCCTTGAACGGCGCGTACAGGTTAGCGTCGTTTCCGAGCTGGGCGACGGCCATGTTGGGCGTCGGGAAGCCGTCGAGCGGGCCCGCGACGCCCGAGAGCGCGACGTCCATCCGCCTCTAGAGTGCCTCCATGAGCTCTGTGTCACAGATTCGAACGTGGTATTATCAGATTACTGTTCTTTTCTGTTCAAAATGTTCGTATATGTTTGAGAGGTGCGTTGTGGACGTGCGTTTCGTCGCGGTGTTCATCGTTTGTTTTCTGGCCTCGCTGCTTGGCCCTCTGTGCGGAATCGGCGGCGGGGTGATCATCAAACCGGTCGTTGATGCGATGGGTGTGATGGGCGTCGGCGCGGTAAGCTTCCTGTCAAGCGTCTCGGTGCTGGTCATGTCGCTGTCCACGCTCGTCCAAAATGCGTGTACGCGATCGTCGTCAATCGACTCGCGGTCCTTGATGCCCATCGCTGTCGGCTCCGCGGTGGGCGGTGTGGCGGGCAAGGTCGCCTTCAACCAAATGATTGCCGCTCTTCCCAACGCCGATCTTGTGGGTGCGGCACAGGCGGCGGTGCTCATCGTCTTCTCCGTGCTTGTTCTCATATACACCCTCAACAAAGACCGTATCGCCGGCGTTGAGCTTCGTGGTGCCGCTCCGCAGGCCCTTGCCGGTTTTTTGGCCGGTGCCTGCTGGTCGTTCCTCGGTATCGGCGGCGGACCGTTCAACTTGGCCATCCTGGTGTTCTTCTTCTCCATGGAAAGCAAGACGGCGGCTCAGGCCTCCCTGTTCATCATCGCGTTTTCGCAGACGGCGAGCCTTGTCTATACCCTCGTCAGCGGCAGCGTGCCCGATTTTTCCCTTATCGTGCTTGTCGGTATGTGCCTTATGGCCGTCATGGGCTCCGTGGTGGGACGCAAGTTGTCGAAGCGGATGGACAGCTCCACCATCGATCGCCTGTATGTGTTCGCGTTGTTGCTGATCATTGCAATCAGTCTGTACAACTTCGCTCGGTTTGCGATTTTGTGATGTGCGCTTAAAGGCTTGGAAGCCTGAAGGTCCGGCAGCCTGAAGGTCCGGCCCTTGAGTGTGCTTGGCCGCCGCGCTTGAGAAGCTTGATGCGTTCGCAGCCGGCGTGACCGCGCTACCCAACATCCTCACGAACACCTGGTGGGTCGCTTTCGTCCAGCTCGACGGCATCATCGGCCTTGTGCCGTGTATGCTCTTCGTGGCCAAGAGCGAGCGCTGCAAATCCCTTGGCAAGATGGCTGTCGCTCCGGCGCTCTGCGGCGTCTCCGAGCCCGTTGTCTTCGGTATACCATCGCGGAAAAGGAGCACAAAGAAGGCATTCAATCGCAAATCGTGCGTCAATGGGGCGTGCAACTGTGAATAGCGGGCGGGACCCGGGTTGATAGCATTGTTCCATAAGGGTGGTTCTATCGACCTGGGTTTTTCGTTTTATGGGCCGCGATATTGAACGGGGTCTGAAGCCGTGAGGCTCACCAAGGCGCTCAACAATAACGTAGCCGTAGCGCAGGATGAAGAGGGGCCTATAGGACAAAAGGCGGGCGGCCGTTTCCCGTTCGCTTAAATCTCGTGCCCCGTTTTTATCTCCCGGACAAAAAGCGTGCTCTCCTAAGCGGTGAAGCTGCAGGTGAGCGCCCGATAATCGAGCTACTATTCCTTTCGGGCGGGAGGGTTCGATGAAAAGGGCGAAGTGCCCGTGCTGCGGGGCGGAGGTGCGCAGTAACGAGAAAACTGAGGCGTGGGCGCGGAGATGGCGCTGCGAGCTGTGCGGGGCACCTGGGACCGTTTCGTAGGACTCACAACGTCGCCAGACTCGAGGATCTCCCGGTGCGGCTGTTCTCGTGGGGCGGGAAGCTTCACGCGCCTCCCATCGACCTCGTGCACCCGGACGTGCTCCGTCCGGCCGGCTGGTGGGCGGAGCGCTGTCCGCAGCCGTGCCCGTTCCGGGCGGACTTCTGGTTGGGCTGCTCGCACGCCGAGAACCCGACTCCGGCTGGGGAGCCCCTTCTTTCCATGCCGACCGACGACGATATCGACCCGCTCTACAGGACCTGCTCGGCATCACCCAAGCGCGGGGGCGACGGACCCGTATGGGGGAGCTGAGCCACAAAGATATGTATCCCCTTTGGCTACACTGAAAAGCACGCTTTGTGTTCTATAAGGCTCCATTACGCGGGCGTGTATTATTGGATGTCCTTCACTTGATGGCACCGGCTGTCATTAGGAGAAATGGCGGCTTTAATGACAAGGCGGTTGCGCAGGCGAGCTCTATAGTGATGACCAAATCCACAAGGAGGTCCGCCATGAAACGCAGCCCAAACAAAGCAATGGCCCCGTGCGTTCAAAGAGCTACCGTATACGCTCTTTGGGGCATGCTTCTGTTAGCCCTTCCGCAATTCGCTCGCGCGAGCGCACTTGCTCCCGCCGGCTTTGGCTTGAGCGGGTTTCCCCAACTCGTCATGTTGCTTATCGTCTCTCTTCTCGTCATGATGATCGAAGGTTTGGACGAGCATCTACGTCCGCTTGCGCGCTAAGGTGATTGCTTTCGCTTGCCTGCTGTATCTTGCCCTCGAGGTGGGGTTTCTTGTTGTTAGGGATACTCCGGCTTGGGTGTCGAGCACGCATGAGGGCTGGTTCGTTCTCGAGCAGGTTCTCTATATGACTTTGGTGATGCAATGGATGTTCCGGATGCACGCGGACGCTACGGCGCACGATTATGGCCTTCAAGATGGTTTGCGCGCAGGGTCAGACGACAAGCGACTCGTTGGCTATCGCAACTATCCCCGGATCGCTCTTGCACTCTTTGGTGGCCTTACGCTGTCGTCGTTAGGGATGGATGTAGCAGATGCCTGGTTGTCCTCGTTCTTCGCGCAGCAGGGTTTCGCGCTACCGGTCGATTTTGCTATGGGTCTCTCGGCTTTCGCCTTCGCTGCGTGCGCGTTGCTTCCGTTGCGAGCTTGGCTTGCGAGCCGCATGGGTTTGCACGCATACCTTTTGGTGTATTTTTGCTCAAAAGTGAGTGCCCTTATGCTTATGCGACTGGTGCCAGCTGGTGCGAGCCTTTCCACTGCCGCGATATTTGGAGTTGCCCTTGCATCCATTCTTATCCTGTTGCTTGTTGCCGTGCATCTGAAGCGCGGCCATGCTGATGGTAGCGTGGAGTATGGGGGGTCAAGAGCTGCGAGCGAATACCTCGCTTGTCGCTCTTGATGGAATCGATGCGCTGTCTTCCCGAGAGCGTGAGGTGCTTGATCTCACGTTGCAAGGTCTTACCCAAAAGGAGATCGGTGCTCAGCTGGGTGTTTCGGTCGCTACTGCGGGGACCTATCGCACGCGTGCATATCGGAAGCTCGGTTTCACCTCAAAGGAGGAGTTGATCGCCCTGTTGGAAGCGCGCCGCCAAGTCAGGGGAGATTCTACCCAGGTGACAGGCGCTGATCTTGCCGCCCGGCGTTCGCAGGTGCTGCATCCGTTGCTGGCGAGCGCCGCGCCGTTTCTTTTCGTGGCGGCCGTGCTTTATGTGCCATTAAGCCTGCTGCCCTTCGAGGTGCGCTTCGCGCTATCCCCAGTACTCGTTGTTGCAGTTTTCGCGGTAGGAATCGTGTTGCTTTTCGCTGGCGCGACGGGTAGAGCGCCTGGCCAAACGACTGAACAAGCGACTACACAGACGGAGACGCGCGATAAGGGCATCACTAACAATGAATGGGGCGCCGCGTGCGTCTTGGCGTGCTGCCTCATCTCGCTCGGCGCGCGCATGTACACCGATCGCGGTTATACCGATCCAAACAGCGTCAAGCTCGATATCGTGCTTATCGCAGTCCTTTCAATCGTGGCGATTGTCCGCGCCCTGGGTTGCCGGCGTCAGGCTTTTGAGAGCATGCAATTCCCGTCCCTTCTCGATAGGAATCAGTTTTACCGGCGTGCCTGCAGCTTGTTTGTCGCTATGGGGTATTCGGACGATGAGGCGAAGGCGCTAGCGGATACGTGTCTGGGCAAAACCGCGGCGAGCATTGCAAAAGAGCTCTATATGTCTCCGTCGCGCGTGCGCGCATGCCGAACGTGTGCCTATCGTCAGCTTGGCGTTCGCGATGGCGCCGAGTTCCGCCGTGCTGTATCCAGGCTTATTGCTGCACAATTCACGTAGAGATTGGCGGCGTCTTGGAGCGAAATGTCTGCAGCTCATTTGCTGTGTTATCCTGTTATGCGTTTACGCAAACTTCGACTCTTGGGGAGCATGGATATGGCAGAAGAGATGCCCAAGACATATGATCCTGCGGTCAACGAGCCCGCAATCCTTCAGAAGTGGCTTGATGGCGGCTACTATCGCCGTCGTCCCGGTGTGGGCGACTGCACCGTCACCATTCCGCCGCCCAACGTTACCGGTAAGCTGCATATGGGCCACGCAACCGATGACTCCATCCAGGACGCCATCGTCCGCATGGCGCGCATGCGCGGCAAGTCCACGCGTTGGATCCTGGGCACCGACCATGCCGGCATCGCTACCCAGACCAAGGTTGATAAGAAGCTGAAAGAGGAGGGCATCAGCCGCCTCGAGATTGGACGCGACAAGTTTATCGACGCCTGCTGGGATTGGACCCACGAGTACGGCGGCATTATCCAGGACCAGATCAAGCGCATGGGTTGCTCCATCGATTTCGAGGACGAGCACTTCACCATGGACGCGGATTACGCCGAGGCCGTGCGCAAGGTCTTTTGCGACTGGTACCATGACGGCCTGATCTACCGCGGCAAGCGCATCGTCAACTGGTGCCCCAGCTGCACCACCGCTATCTCCGATGACGAGGCCGAGTACAAGCAGGAGGACGGCCACCTGTGGCACCTTCGCTACCCGTTGACCGAGCCCGTCAACGGCCAGGATTACATCGTTGTCGCCACCACTCGTCCCGAGACCATGCTGGGCGACACGGGTATTGCCGTCAGCCCCAAGGACCCCGAGAAAGAGGCCTTTGTTGGCAAGACCGTCATGCTGCCCATCGTCAACCGCGAGATCCCCATCTTCTCCGATTGGCACGTGGACGCCGGCTTTGGTTCCGGCTTTGTCAAGGTCACCCCTGCGCACGATCCCAACGACTACGCCATGGGCCAGGCTCACGACCTGCCGCAGATCAACATCTTCGACGAGCACGCGGTGGTGGTCGAGGGCTACGGCGAGTTCTCCGGCATGACCCGCGAACAGTGCCGCGAGGCCGTTCTGGCGTGGTTCGAGGAGCACGGCCTGCTGGACCACGTTGAGGACCACGACCACTCCGTCATGCATTGCTACCGCTGCGACAACACGCTGGAGCCCTGGCTCTCCGAGCAGTGGTTCGTCGCCGTCGACAAGCTGAAGGAGCCCGCGCTCAAGGCCGTCGAGGATGGTCGCGTGACCTTCCACCCCGCGCGCTGGACCCAGACCTACACCACCTGGATGGAGAACCTCAAAGACTGGTGCATCTCCCGTCAGCTGTGGTGGGGCCATCGCATCCCGGTCTTCTACTGCGAGGACTGCGGCTGGGAAGATGCCTGCATGGAAGACGTGCACGAGTGCCCCAAGTGCGGCAGCACCCACGTGCATCAGGACGAGAACGTGCTCGATACCTGGTTTAGCTCCCAGCTGTGGACGTTCGCCACGCAGGGCTGGCCCCAGAAGCCCGAGCTGCTCGAGGGCCATCATCCCACCACCGCGCTGGTGACCGCCCGCGACATCATCGCCCTGTGGGTCGCCCGCATGATCATGAGCTCGCTGTATTTCTTGGACGAGGTCCCGTTCCATGACGTGGTGATCTATCCCACCATCCTGGCCAAGGACGGCAGCCGCATGTCCAAGTCCAAGGGCAACGGCGTGGATCCCATGGACCTCATCGGCATGTACGGCGCAGACGCCATGCGCTTCAACCTGCTCACCCTGTGCACCACCAACCAGGACGTCAAGTTCGATGCCAACATCGATAAGAAGACCAAGCAGCTGGTGGATAGCCCGCGCACCGACCAGGCTCGCTCCTTTGTGACCAAGATTTGGAACGCCAGCCGCTTTTTGCTGATGAACATGGAGGGCTACACGCCCGGTGCCCCGGTAGCGGAGACCGCCGCGGACGCCTGGATGTTCTCTCGTCTGGCCAAGGCGTCGCGTAGCGTTACCGAGGGCATCGAGCAGTACACGTTTGGCGAGATGGCCCGCGGCGTGCAGACGTTCTTCTGGAACGAGGTGTGCGATTGGTACATCGAGATCACCAAGGGTCGCTTGAACGACGAGTCCACCCGCCTGCAGGCGCAGCGCAACCTCATCTTTGTTCTGGACGCGTCGCTTCGCCTCATGCATCCCTTGATGCCATTTGTCACGGAGGCGATTTGGGATACCATGCCCGCTAGCTGGCTTGACGTAGACCCAGCAACCGGTGAGGCCAGCCGCGCCGAGGCCCTGATCGTTGCCGCCTGGCCCGAGCCCGACGCACTTGCCCAGTACGTGGACGAGGACGCTGAGCGCTCGTTCGAGCTGCTCCGCACCGTGGTGACCGCAGCCCGTTCCACTCGCGCCCGCTACCGTCTGAGCCCGCGCGAGGAGCTTGATTTGGTGGTCCGCGCCGGCGCTGCCGACGTCGAAGCGCTCGAGGGCCTGCGCGGCACCATCGAGTCGCTCGCCCGCATTAGCAGCCTGGTGATGGGCGCCGACGTCGATAAGCCCGCGGCCAGCACCGCCATTGTCGAGGGCGGCGTCGAGGTCTTCATCGTCCTGGAGGGCAAGGTGGACCTGTCTGCCGAGAAGGCTCGCATCGAGAAGGAGATCGCTTCTTCCGAGAAGGAGCTCGCCGGTCTCGAGCGCATGCTCGCCAACGAGGGCTTCATCTCCAAGGCGGCTCCCGCCGTGGTCGAGGGCAAGCGTGCCCGCGCCGCAGAGCTCGCCGACGCTCTGGAGGCCCTGAAGGGTCAGCTCGCTGACTTCTCATAGTTGTAGCGCTATGTTTGGGTGCGCCCCGCGGTGGGATGTCCGCTGCGGGGCGCACTTTTTTGATATGTTCAATTTGCGTGCCGGCGCATGTGCGCCGCGGTAGAAGGAGTGCTCGCGATGACATATAGTTGCCCGTTTTCCATCGAGGAACTGGCGTATGACGAGGCGGTGCGCATCGCGCACGATACGGGGAAGATCTCCGGCGACGCCGGTCCCTTGCTTGAGACCGTGGTGGATATGCTGGACGAGCTCGAGCGCCCGGACTCGCATTTTGATTGCATCCAGATCGCGGGTACCAACGGCAAGACCTCGACGTCGCGTTTCGCAGCGTCGATCCTTGGTGGAGAGGGACTGAAGTGCGCGTTGTATACCTCGCCCGAGCTCGTCCATATGGAAGAGCGCATGGAGATTTCGGGCGCTCCCGTGGCGCCTGCGCAGTTTGCCCACGGCGTCTCCGCGGCTCGCGAGGCGGGCCGTCGCGTCAACCTTCGTCGCGAGGAGGCCGGCGAGGCCCGCTATACCATCACGCCTTTTGATTTGCTTACGGTTGCCGCGATGGTGGTTTTTGCGGAGGCCGGCGTAGACGTGGCGGTGCTGGAGGTTGGCGTGGGTGGTCGCTGGGATGCCACCAGCGCTACCGACCCCGTAGCCGTTGCCGTGACGGGCATCGGCTTGGACCACATGAGGATTTTGGGCGATACCTTGGAGAAGATCGCGGCCGAGAAAGCGGCGGTCATCAAGCCGGGGCGCATCGTTGTGCTGGGCGAGGGCACGCGCGAGCCCGGTGTGTGGAGCGTCATGAGCGAGCGGTGCGATGAGTGCGGCGTTGCGCCGCTGGTCTCCTCGCATGAGACGCTTGAGCTGCCGGAGCGTCTGGGCGATCGCGTGCGCTTTGCCTGCCAGACCGCTAGGCGCCGCTACGAGGTCTCAATGCCCAAGCCGTCCTATCAGCCGCAAAACGCTGCGTGTGCCATCTACCTGTGCGAGGCGTATATGGGGCGAGCACTTGACGCGGCATCGCTGCAGGCGTCTCTTGCGGCTTGCCCCACGCCCGGCAGGTTCGATGTGCTGCGTGAAAGCCCCCTGGTGTTGGTAGACGCCTGCCATAATCCGCAGAGCTGCGAGAACTTTGTTTCAGCGTTGGACGAGATCGATCCGGTGGTGGAAAACAGGCCGGCCCTCTTGGTGGCCGCGCTGGCCGACAAGGATGTCTCCGGCATCGTAAACGTTCTGCTCCCGGCGTTTCCCGCCTTTGCGGTGACCCAAACGGCGAGCGACCGTGCGCTACCTGCGGGAGAGCTAGCGAAGCTCGTTGAGGACGAGCTTGCACGCTGCGGCCGCGCGAACGCTTCCGTAGAGGTGTTCGCCTGTGTGGACGATGCCCTGGATGCGTTCACCGCCGCAGGTAGAGACGTGGTCGCCGCGGGTACCATTACGCTTGCGGGCGAGGTGGCGGGCTGTCTTTCCCGCAGGTAGGCACTTGCTATAGCGAGCGGGCGATCTGCTGCATAGCGGGCGCGGCGTATTCCAAGAAGTCGCGGTATCCGCAGTAGTCTTGGCGGTAATAGGCAACGTTCAAGCGCTTGCAATTCTTGTGGCAGATGCGCTCGAAGGGGCAGGTGGCGCACTGCGAGCAGTCGCGGCGCGGCTCCGCCAGGAAGGTTTTGACGGCGTCGCACGTGGCCATGTCCTCAAGCGAGTCCGTTTGAACGTTGCCGCAACGGTACTGATCGAGCACGTAGAAATCGCAAGGGTAGACGTCCCCGTTGCTCTCGACCACAAATTGCGGAGCGCACCGGCCCAGCATGCCGCACTGCTGCGGCGGGTAGCCGCGAAACAGCGGGATCACGTTGTCGAAAAGCGTCACGCTCATGTAGTGGCCCCGGCGGAAATCCTCTGTCCATAGGCGGAAGAAGGCCTTGTAAAACGATGCGAACGCCTCGGGCGTCAGCGAGAACTCGTCCCCCTCCTCATCGTCAAAGCCGGGCAGGCAGGGGATGAGCTGCACGTAGTCCAGCTTATGCTGGCGGTAGAACTTGTAGACCTTTTGCGGATGCTTGGCCAGCTGCGCGGTGAGCACCGTGAGGACGTTGAAGTCGACCTGCGCCGCTCGCAGAAGCTCTATGGCGTGCATGACGCGGTCGTAGGTGCCCTCTTGCGCGGAGTCAGGACGCAGCCAGTTGTGCAGGTCGCGGTAGCCGTCAAGTGAGACGCCTACCAGGAAGTTGTTCTCATGGAAGAACTCTGCCCATTCTTTGTCTACGAGATAGCCGTTGGTTTGCAGCGCGTAATGGATGGTTTGATTGATGCGGTGGTCCGAGACGTAGCGGGTGAAGTCCCGGAAGAACTCGAGCCCCGCCAGCGTGGGTTCGCCGCCTTGGAACGCAAAGGTGACCTCCGCATCCTCGCCCAGGCCAAGCGCGCGGTCAATAAGGGCGCGCATGGTTTGGGACTGCATCACGCCGTGACTTTTGACCTCGCGATGCGCCGACACGTCTGCATAGAAACAGTATCGGCAGCGCATGTTGCAAAGCGATGACGCCGGCTTGATGAGAAAACTGATGTGCTTCATGGTGTCCCTGTTATACGTGGTTGAAATCTAGCAGTGGGTCTAGTATAGCCTTGCGCTCGCTAGGATAGAATCAACTGCGGGCGCGGTGCGTGCGGGTGCATGCGCCGTGACGAGTTTGGAACCTTATTTGGGATTTGTTTGCAGCGCCGCGATGCTCGCGGGCGCCTATTCGGGTGCTCGCGGGTTGCGGCAAGGTCGATATTGGAGGAGCTATGGCAACCGTTGATGAAGCGCGAATCGCTCGCGTGCTGCAGGTTCTTGGCGAGGGGCATTCGGGCTCCCAGCTGCTGGTGACCGATCCGTGGTCTATCTACTATCTGACCGGCTTCTATGCGGAGATGGGGGAGCGGTTCTCCGGTCTGCTGCTGTCCGATGGCGAGCGCCCGGTCATCTTCGACAACGCGCTGTTCCCCATCGATGAGTATGACAATGCGGACGTGGTGCTCTTTAGCGATACCGATGACCTTGCAGGGGTCTTGATGGCTCGCATCGACCCTGACCGCCCGCTGGGCATCGACGCGCAGATGAGATCTGGTTTCCTGCTGCCGTTGCAGGAGCGCCGCGCCGCCGCATCGTTCTTTTTGGGGTCTTACGCCGTTGCACGCACGCGGGCGATCAAGGACCAACGCGAACGCGAGCTTATGCGCCGTGCAAGCCAGATCAACGATCAGGTGATGGCGCAGCTGCCCTCCCTGGTGCATGCGGGCGTGACGGAGCGCGAGGTTGCCTCGCGGCTATCGGGCCTCTACAAGGAGCTGGGGTGCGACGGATTCTCGTTCCCTCCCATCGTGAGCTTTGGCGCCAACGCGGCAGATCCCCATCACGAGCCGGATGACACCGTGCTGGGCGACAACCAGGTTGTGCTGTTTGATATCGGCGGCCAGTATCGCGATTATTGCTCTGACATGACGCGCACTTTCTTTTGGGGCGAGCCGGACGAGGAGTCCGCTCGCATCTATGACGTGGTGCGTCGCGCGAACGAAGCCGCCGAGGCCATGGTGCGTCCGGGCGTTCGCTTTTGCGACATCGACCGCTGCGCGCGCGATATCATCGAGCAGGCCGGTTACGGGCCGTACTTCACTCACCGCTTGGGCCACTCCATTGGCATGCAGGATCATGAGCCGGGCGATGTCTCTCTTTCTAACACGGCCGTGGTGGAACCCGGTATGACGTTTTCCATCGAGCCGGGGATCTATCTGCCCGGACGCACCGGCGTGCGCATCGAGGACTTGGTCCTTGTGGGTGAGGAGGGCGTCGAAGTGCTCAACTCCTATACGCATGAGCCGGTGAGGCTGGACGCGTAGGCATTCCTGTAAGGGCATAGCACGCGATCTCTGGGCGCCGTGCCTGGTATTTAGGCGCCGTGCCAGGTCTGGTATTACTTTGTGCCGTTTTAGACGGCTTATGTGGTCCCTTTTAATACCGCTATGAGAATTGGTATTAAAAGGGACCGCTTTTTTGCAAAAAAGTGGCACATGATAATACCGATTCCAAAGTTGGTATTGCCACGTGCCACTTGAAGGGCTTCAATATGGTCCAAAGTAATACCTAAAACATCGGTATTACTTTGGACCATTTTTGGTGCCATTGGTGCGTCCTGCATCGGTGCGGTCGCGGTTGCGAGCGGTGACAAGGGCCTAGCGCTCGCAATCGATATCGAGGGACGCAACCACGTCGACGCCGCTGTCCAGGATATCGGGCACCACCACATCGCCCATGCGTACCGGCGCTACCGCTTGCGTGGCGCGCAGCAGCTCCATGGCCTGCATGTGAAGTGCGCGGGGGATGGACTCCCTGGTGCGAACCGGCAGCAGCGGTTGGTCGCCGCCGGTGACGGGGACGGTGGTTGCCAAGATTCGCATGGGGCAGGTGGTCTCCTGCTCCGCAAATGCCGCGCCGCGCTGGCAGCGGTTGCCGTGGACAGATAGGACGCGGGTGACGTCGCCATCTTTCTCAATTGCCACGTCGAGTAGGCACTCGGACGGGCATGTGGTGCAGTGGAACTGCAAAGCTTGCGTATCTGCCATGGCTACCGTACCTCCTTTGCGGGCGTATCCTCATCCTCGACGGGCTCGACGCTAAACGTGATGGTCCCGTGCGCCTGCTGCATCATCTTGGGTGTGAGTGGCATGGACTCCATGATGCTGGGTTTGAACGCGCGCGGCTTGCCCTCAAAGATGACCGTGCCGCCGTTAGAAACCTTGATGCGCGCGCGGTCATGCGGACGCCGCACGCGAAAGTACAGTTTCACCAGCTTATCCGTGTTTGAGATGACCTCCGGCAGGGCGTAGCCGGCTATGCCGCCTGCCTCTACCTTAAGGTTTTCGGCTTGGACGGGGGCGGGGTCGACGTTGGCGGCAGCGCCTTCCCGGCTTTCAAGGTCTTCCTCGTCCACATACATGGAGTTTGCCCACGATGCCGCGGTGGCGCCGGCGCGCTCGGCCTCAGCCGTGGCGTTGTCCGCAAGGTCGTGCACGTGTAGAACGTTGCCGCACGAGAAGATGCCGGGCACGTTTGTCATAAGGTCTTGGTTCACCATGGCGCCGCGCGTGCGGGGGTCGAGCTTTACGCCGGCGGCGACGGAGATCTCGTTTTCCGGGATGAGGCCAACCGAGAGCAGCAGCGCGTCGCAGGGGATGGTGCGCTCGGTGCCGGGGATGGGGGCGAGATTTTGGTCTACGCGCGAAACCTCGACCGCTTCGAGTCTGCCATGGCCAATGATGCGGGTGACGGTGGTGGAGAGGTGCAGAGGAATGCCAAAGTCCTCAAGGCAATTCTTCACATTGCGGAACAGTCCGTTTGCGTAGGGCATGAGCTCGTAGACGCCCTCCACCTCGAAGCCTTCCAAGGCCAGGCGGCGCGCCATGATGAGGCCGATGTCGCCGGACCCCAGGATGACGAAGCGTTTGCCCGGCGCCAGATTCTCGATATTGATGTAGCGCTGCGCCAATCCCGCGGTGAAGACGCCGGCGGGGCGGCTGCCAGGGATCTTGATCTCCGAGCGCGTGCGCTCGCGGCATCCCATGGCGAGGACCACGGATGCGGCATCGAACTCGATGTATCCATTGGGGCTCATGCAGGCGACGGTGTGGACGGCGTGCGAATCGCGCGAGGGCGCGGGGGAGTCGATGCTTGCAGCGCCGTTCGCGTCGCCGCCGTCGATAGAGAGCACCATGGTGTTGGTAAAGACGTCGACGGCGGTCTGCTTCACCTGGTCGATGAGCCGCTGGGCGTATTCCGGTCCGGTGAGCTCCTCTTTAAAGTGCTCGAGACCAAATCCCGGATGGATGCACTGGCGAAGGATACCGCCCAAGTGCGCGTCTCGTTCTATGATGGCGACACGTGCGCCGGCTGCCTGCGCGGAGAGCGCGGCTCCCATTCCCGCGGGGCCGCCGCCAATGACCAAAACGTCATAGCGGGTGCGTTTACGTGCATTTTCGCTCATGGTTAGCGCACCTCCTTTACAGGGCCGTAGACGATGTTCGAACCCTTGTCCTCAAGAAGGACGTCGGCGGGATCGCAGTCGAGTTCGCGGGCGAGGATGCGCACCACACGGCTCTGGCAAAAACCGCTTTGGCACCTTCCCATCCCGGCGCGGCAACGGCGCTTGACGCCTTCGACCGAGACGGCTCCCGGCTCGCGGCGGATCGCGGCGACAATCTCAGCCTCCGGCACGGTTTCGCAGCGGCACACCACGCGCCCCCAGGCAGGGTCGGACTCGATGAGTTCTCGCTTGCGATCGGGCGAGGCGAGGTCGAAATCCTCCGGCACGGTGCGCGCGGGGTTATAGCCGGGCTTTTCGATAAGCGTTATGCCCGCTTGGCGAATGAGGCCCTCGATTCGTTCTGCCACGGCGGGCGCGCTGGCGACGCCGGGGGACTGGATGCCGGCGGCCTGGAACAGGCGCGGCTGCGCGGCGGAGCGCTCGATAAGGAAGTCGTTAAGTCCGCGGATGACTGCTCGCCCGCCCGCGAACGCGCGGACTAAGCGGCGCGTATCCAGGTCAGGGACCAGTTTACGGGCTCCGGAAAGCAGCTCCTCCACGTCCGCGGCGTAGGTATCGTTGTCGCCCGCCTCGCGAATTGCGGCCGTTGCGGTGATCACGGTGTTGCCATGGACCGTTCCGGTCACGATGACGCCTTTGGAAACCGACGTCGGGATAGGGTAGAGCGGCATGAGGGGACGAGCCTCATGGTCCAAAACAGCGATGTTGCCCTGGCGCCATACCAGCTCAAAGTGTTCGCCGCCCGCCATGCGCGAGATGTCGGCGCAGCCGTTGCCTGCGGCGTTAACCAAGTAGGAGGCGCTAAGGTCGCCGGCGGACGTATGGAGTACAAAGCCGTCGGCATGCTCGTCGATCGCGTCGACCGCAGCGCTGCGCCAGAATTCGACGCCGTTCGCAGCGGCGTTCTCGGCGGCGGCGATGGCGACTTCAAAGGGGTCGACGTAGCCGGTCGAGGGGCACCAAAGCGCGCAGGTGGCTTCCTTGCTCGCGCGGGGCTCGTGCTCCCAGATCTCATCGTCCTCTATAATGCGCATGTCCTCGACGCCGTTGGCGCGTCCGTTTTCCAGCAGCTTTTCCAGGTGCTCGCGGTCGGCGGGGGAGAAACCCAGCACCATGGAGCCGGTGCGCTTAAAACCAAATCCAAGCTCTTTGGCCCAACGGCCGTAGAGGGCGCAGCCGCGTGCGTTAACGCTCGCCTTGACGGTGCCTGCCGCCGGATCGTATCCGGCGTGGACAAGACCGCCGTTTGCCTTTGTCGAGCCCAGCGCGATGTCGTTGCCCGCCTCCACGCAGGCGATCGCAAGGTCATATCGTGAAAGCTGGCGCGCGATGGCGCACCCCGTGATGCCTGCTCCCACGATGACGATATCGTAGTGTCTCACCCTGATATCACGTCCTTTTTGGTGTCAGGTGTTCATGTTTCATGGCTTATGGTATCCCTGCGGCAGGATTGGCACGCATGATATAGACGAAGCGTCAATAAGCGTCCGCGAACGGCCTTATGTTCCGTTGGCGGGCGGCGCCATCCGTCCCGACGCGTTTCTATACATACGGGGCTTCTTGCTGCTGGGCGATGCCGCCATCGGGCCGCGTTGAATCAAAATGCATGAATAATGGACGAAGCCGCCGTATGCGGTATACAATGCCAAAGACCATGTCGCCGCAAGTCGGCGTACCAGATAGGAAGGTAGCGCATCGCTATGTCGAAGTATATCCAGGAGCTCATGTCGCCGCAGTTGATGATGGCGGTCTATCTGTTCATCGGCTTCATTGTCGCACTGTACGTGCTCTCCGTCGTCTATGTGTTCATCGACGCGAAGCGCCGCGGCGTCAAGGCGTTTTGGGCGTGGGGCCTGGTCGCGCTCATCCCGCTGGTCGGCCTCATCGCATACATTGTCCTGCGTCCCAATTCCTATGCGTCCGATCGCGAGGAGCAGGAGCTCGACGTCGCTATCCGCGAGCACCAGCTAGCCCAGTACGGCGCATGTCCCAAGTGCGGCACCACCATCGAGAAGGACTTTATTGTCTGCCCGGTATGCAACACGCAGGTTCGCAACGTCTGCCCCTCATGCCACAAGCCGCTCGACGCTCATTGGAAAGTGTGCCCGTACTGCCGAACTCACATCCAATAGGCGCGCACGCTCCGGTTTTCGCGGCGTGATATGCGCGTCCAAGCACCCGTCTTCCAAATATGTGGATGGCGGGTGTTTTGCGGTATCGATACATTGTGCGTGGGCGCATGGCGATACATCTTTATTCTGGTACTAAGCTCATCTACAAGAGGGAGATTTACATGAAGGCACTGTATAACGACGGCTCCGTCGCAGAGGTCGCGGACGAGGATGTCGTCCACGTAATCCGCCACTCCGCCGCTCACATCATGGCGCAGGCCATCAAGCGCCTGTACCCCGAGGCCGACTTTGCATACGGCCCCGCAACCGATAACGGCTTCTATTATGACGTCGACCTCGGTGACAAGAAGATCAGCGAGGACGATTTGCCCGCGATCGAGGCCGAGATGAAGAAGATCGTCAAGGAGAACCTCAAGTTCAGCACCTTCGAGCTTCCCCGCGAGGAGGCCGTCGCCCTCATGGAGGAGCGTGGCGAGAAGTACAAGGTCGAGCATATCGGCGACCTGCCCGAGGACGCCCGCATCACTTTCTACCAGCAGGGCGACTACATCGACATGTGCGTCGGCCCGCACCTCACTTATACCAAGGCGCTCAAGGCCTTTACGCTCACCGGCGTTTCCGGCGCCTACTGGAAGGGCGATAAGAACAATAAGATGCTCACCCGCATCAACGGCACCGCGTTTGCCACTAAGGACGAGCTTGAGGAGCACCTGCGCCTGCTCGAGGAGGCCAAGAAGCGCGACCACCGCAAGATCGGCCGCGATATGGACCTGTTCATGATGCGCGACGAGGCCCCCGGTTTCCCGTTCTTCCTGCCCAACGGCATGATTCTTAAGAACACGCTGCTTGACTATTGGCGCGAGATCCACACCGCCGCCGGTTACGTCGAGATTTCCACGCCCCAGATCATGAACAAGCAGCTGTGGAAGACCTCCGGTCACTGGGACCACTACAAGGACAACATGTACTCCACCGTCATCGATGACGAAGAGTACTGCATCAAGCCCATGAACTGCCCGGGCGGCGTCCTTGTCTACAGCTCCAAGCCGCATAGCTACCGCGAGCTTCCCATCCGCGCCGGCGAGATCGGATTGGTGCATCGTCACGAACTCAAGGGCGCCCTGCACGGCCTGTTCCGCGTCCGCTGCTTCAACCAGGACGATGCCCACCTGTTCGTTACCCCCGAGCAGCTGACCGACGAGATCGTGGGCGTTGTGAACCTCATCACCTCCGTCTATGACAAGTTCGGCTTCACCTATCACCTGGAGCTCTCTACTCGTCCCGATGACTCGATGGGTTCGGACGAGGATTGGGAGGCGGCGGAGGCCGGCCTCAAGACCGCGCTCGAGCAGCTTGGCATGGACTATGTCATCAACGAGGGCGACGGCGCCTTCTACGGTCCCAAGATCGACTTCCACCTGGAGGACTCGCTGGGTCGCACCTGGCAGTGCGGCACCGTTCAGCTGGACTTCCAGATGCCCCAAAACTTCGATCTCACCTACATTGACGCCGATGGCGAGAAGAAGCGCCCCATCATGCTCCATCGCGTCTGCTTCGGCTCCATCGAGCGCTTCATCGGCATCCTGATCGAGCACTTCGAGGGCAAGTTCCCCACTTGGCTCGCTCCGCTGCAGGTCAAGGTCCTGCCCGTCTCCGAGAAGAGCCGCGACTACGCCCACACCGTCTGCGATCAGCTCGTTGCCGCCGGCGTCCGCGCCAAGGTGGACGATCGCGACGAGAAGATTGGCTACAAGATCCGCGACGCCCGCAGCACGGACCGCGTTCCCTACATGCTCATCATCGGTGAGAAGGAGGTCGAGAGCGGCAATATCTCCGTCCGCGACCGCAGCAACGAGACCGTCCAGCGCGAGCTTTCCGACTTCATCGCCGATATCAAGGCAGAGATCGCCGAGCGTCGCTAACGGCTTTGCTTAGATGGGCTCATCGGCCAAAGCATTACAGAGCCCTTACAGCGCCCCGCAGCCCTTTTGGTTGCGGGGCTTTCCTTTTGATGGAATAATAAATTCTTCTTATTTGCAAAAAGGAGGGGATTGCAATGGGCGACCTCGTGTCTATCGAGGAGCGCTATGCGTGCGCATGCTCGGCCCGCGCGTCTTGGTTTATGCGGGCAGCCCATGCGCCCGCGGCCCTTGCGCTAACGGGCCTTGCGGAGCGCTCGCGTTTGGTGGCGTGCGCAAATGATTTCACCGCTGCTTTTTTGCAGGGTTTCGATTCAACCTGCATTCGCTTTATCGACCGTCCGTGCGTGGACGAGTTTGTACGAGCGGGGAGGGATGCGGGATCCAAAGACGCTTCGCTTGTCTGGTTTGTGAATTCTATCGGCTGCCTGGGGCTCAGGGTTCCAGATCTTCGCGCGCTTGCGGTCGCCGCTCGAGAAGAGGGCGCGCTGCTGGTTGTCGATAACACCGTCGCCTCTCTTTTTGGGTGCCGTGCCCTTTCCCTTGGAGCTCACGTGGTACTCGAGGCCCTCGATCGCATTGCCGCCGGATCTCTTGGCTGCAAGGTGGTTGCCGTGAGCGTTGCGCGCGATCAATTCAAGCGGGGAGGGCATCGCGCGGACGATCCCGCGGCAAGAACGGCGTTAAATCATCTGGAGTCGCGGCTGTCCCAAAGCGAGGCGCGTACGTCCCTTCTTCGGGATGCGTCATCGCTTGACTGCATCGCCCAAGGACTCGATACCGTCGAGGTTCGCATGCAGCGCCATATGGATAACGCGAGGGCGATCGCCGAATACCTTTCCGCCCATCCAGCTATACCGCGTGTCGACTATCCCGGTCTTTCGGCCCATGTAGATCGCAATGTTGCTTCGAGTGTGCTTATGCACGGCGCGGGTCCGGCGATTGATTTCGCGCTGCCGCGGGGCGAGCGGGCGGGTGAGTTTATCCGCGCGCTTGGAGCCGAGTACCGTACGGCTCCCGCAGGAGGCCCCCGCACCAGGGTTTCCGCGCTCGAGGGCGACGGGGGTTGCACCGTCAGGCTTTTTGCGGGGACCGACAACCCTCTTGGCGTTGTGGATGATATCGACAGGGCGCTGCGCGGCATCGTCTAGGCGTCGGGTCTGGTCGCATTCATCTTGTGAATTGGTTCTGCATCGTCGGTGTTGCAGATTTAGTATGGGGAGGAAACTTGAACGCAGCGGTTATAGGTTCTTTGGTCGAGAGCATTGTTTTGGGCATCGCGCTAGCTATGGATGCCATGGCGGTCACCTTGTCCAATACCCTGTGCGAGCCGGATATGCCTATCTCAAAGAAGATCGCCATGCCCATCGCCTTTGCCGTCTTCCAGGCCGCTATGCCGGTTGCGGGGTATTTTGGCGGAACCTTGATAGCGCCTGTCATCGAGGCCTATGCGGGCATTGTTTCGCTGGTTATTCTCGCGTTCGTCGGCGGTAAGATGATTTTCGAGGCCGTACGGGAGTTGCGCGAGCCCGAGGCGTGCTCGGCCACCAAGCTTTCGTTCGCCACCATCTTCTTCGAGTCGATCGCAACGTCTATCGATGCGTTTGTGGTCGGGGTTTCTCTTGCCGCATCGGGCGCCGATATCGTGATGTACGGTCTGTCGATCGGTCTCACCACGCTTGCGTGCTGCTTTGCCGTCCTGTTAATCGGGCGTCGCTTGGGCGAGCGCTTCGGCTCTCATGCCCAGATTGCCGGCGGCATCGTCTTGATCTTCATCGGCCTTAAGGCGTTTTTCGGTTAGCCTGTGTTCGCGCCTATCCAAATAGCTCGGGGGTGCGTCGCCGTAGCAGCTCGTCTATCTCATCTTGAAGGACGCGATAGGCCTCTACCGCGCGAGCGCCCTCGGGCGTAAGGCTAGACCCTCTGGCCCCGTCGCGCAGCAAGAGCTGATAGCCAAGCTGGCCTTCTGCTTCCTTTACCAGGCGCCACGCTTTTGAATAAGCCATGCCAAGCTCTTTGGCGGCCTTGTTAAGCGATTTTGTGCGAGACACGCCGTCGAGAAGCATGACGCAGCCGTGGCTAAAGGTGCCCGGCAGCTCGGGGTTCTCCGAGTTGACCACAAGGCGCGCGGAAGCCTTCAATTTCATATGCGACCTGCCTTCATACAATCGCGATGCATTGGAATATCGTGTAATAGTTTGGACACTCTGCATTGTAGCAGCACCGACTGCGCTACAATGGGCTGCAACCTATACGACATGCGGCATGCGAAGGAGTACCATGGCCACGTTTTTCCCAGGTGAGTCCCATACCTTTTCCGAGTACCTACTCGTCCCCGGTTATTCATCCTCTGAATGCGTGCCAACAAACGTCTCGCTCAAGACGCCGCTGACTCGCTTCAAGCGCGGCGAGGAGCCAGCGATCACCCTAAACATCCCCATGGTCTCCGCCATCATGCAGTCCGTGTCCGGCGTCGACATGGGCG
>OGYY01000724.1_pt1 | contig 32471 bp, 19 predicted proteins | sample 1576671 | NCBI WGS metagenome assembly OGYY01 (sample SAMEA3541593, study PRJEB24748) | human gut metagenome | biome: human gut; feature: human-associated habitat; material: faeces | place: China | collected 2012 | reverse complement strand
CGCATGTGCGCCCCCGGCTTTTATTACTTTTACTTTCTCATTATTCTGTTATTGGTTAGTCCGGCCAGATAATCCAAACTGACTTGATAATGCTTTGCCAACAATATAGCGACGGACAACGGGATTTCCCTTTCACCGGTTTCGTACCTGGTGTAAGTAGTTTTGTGCATATGAAGAATTTCAGCAATTTCTTTTTGAGTTAAATCACAATCTTTTCTTAAATCTCGGATACGATTATAAAGCATATTATTTTCTCCCCAATTATAATAATTTCCTATTGACATCAGACACCGAATGGTGTTATGGCGGTTGCGCAAAACACCGAATGGTGTACACAATAAGGGGGGTAACCATGGAAAATAACATCTGTAAAACCTGCCAATACTTCCGGCTTCACTATACGAAACACGCGCGGGGGCGGTATGCGGCGCTGCTCTACGGCCACTGTGGCAATCCACGCCTGAAAAAACGGTATGCGGATGACCAGGCCTGTTCCTTTTGGGAGGAACCATAGTGGCATCGTACAGTGTCTTATCGCCGGCTCCCCGTCCCGAACAACGATAATACGGCCAGCCCGGTTTCTACCAGGACAGCGCCCCACAAGGGGAGGAGGCCGGTCAGGACAAGGAGAACGGCAGCCGCTTTGACCGCGAGTCCCACGCGGCCTTTCCACCGCAGGCGTGTGGTGACACCGCGGCACAACGCCACCGCGCGGGGAAGAGTGGCCAGCTCGTCGGTAGTGAGCAGGATGTCGGCGGCGTTTTGCACTTCAGGAGGGGCGGAACCAAGAGCGACGCCGGCGTCCGCCTGTGTCATGGCCGGGATATCGTACAAGCCGCTGCCCACAAACAGGGCGGGAGAGTAGCGCTTTTGTAGCTTGCGCAGGGCGGACAGCTTGCTTTCGGGCAGCAGGCCGGCGTATACCTCGCTCAGCCCTACCTGAACGGCGGTCTTTTCCGCCGCCGTCGGCTGGTCGCCGGTCAGCATGGTCAGGTGGTGGATCCCTTCCTGCTTTAAAGCCTCGATGGCCTGCACGGCGTCGCCCCGTAGGGGACCGGCAATATCGAAGGCGGCAATCACCCGGTCGTCGATCGCCAGATAAACCGCCGCTTCCGGCAGGTTTTCCGCTACCAGATCATAGCTGTCCAGCAGATGCCGGCTGCCGCAGAGCAGCATCCGGCCGTCCATCCGCGCGGTTACCCCCATGGCCGGTACCACCGCAATATCGGTGACCTCCGCACGGTCCGTCTGCTGGACGCCAACTCGCCGGGCATGCTCGACAATGGCTCGCGCCACCGGGTGTTGCACGTGTGATTCCAGCAGGGAGGCCAGTCCCACGCACATATCCGCGCTGACGTCCGGCAGGGTGTGCAGGGAGGTGACATATAGTGTCGGCTCGGTCAGTGTCCCCAGCTTGTCAAAGGCTACACTGCCGGTTTCGGCCAGCACCTCAACACAGCGGTTGTCCTTCAATGAGGCGCCGTGCTCCGCTGCCTCACGGCGGCCGGCCCGCAGCTGCCGTGTGACACACAGCGGCCACAAACCGCTTTGAGCCAGCACCAGCAGGGACAAGGCCCGATAGAGCCATACCGGCAGCGTCTGCTCCTCCATCAAGGGAACCAGTGCTGAAACGGCAATGCCCAGCACCAGTACGATGACCGTATACAGCCTGGAAAAGCGGCGGGCTGCCCGCTGAGAACGGCTGCTGGGGGAATCTGTCATGTCGGGAACATGGCGCTGGTCCTGCCGCAGGGCCAGCTGGAAAAACAGGGCCAGCCCGGCGGCATATATCAGCGCCGCCAGGGCGCCTTCCTGCGCGTATCCGACCAAAAACGACAGACATATCCAGATAAGCGGCAGTACCGGGACAGATTTCACCGTCCCGGTCCAGACAGCGGCGCTCCCGGCGATAGCAGGCAGCGCCGCGCCCGCGGAAAGGGCAGATAACAGCAGCGAAGCCCAAAAGGGAACGGGCAGCAGAACCCCGGCCAGCCATAACAGTAATCCTCCCGCCCACAGGGCCGGAAAAACACACCGATAACCGGTAGAAACCGCTGTCACACGTACCTCCGGATTTTCCCGGCGGCACAGAGTGGCTACATACGCCTGCGGATCCGCGCCCGCTGTGGATATAGTGAGAATTCCAGGAAACATCCAGACCACCTTTGACGTATCCTGCAGGGAGAGGATTCCATGCCGGACACGCAGAACGCTGTCCAGGCTTGAAAGTCCGCGGATAATATAGGTATAGCGGGGCATGGGATCAGCCTCCTTCCTCCCGGATATGGGACAGCCCCAGTTCAAATATCAGCCGAACATGATCGTCGTCCAGAGAATAAACCGACGTTTTACCCTCCCGGTGAAAACGGACAAGCCGGGCCTGCCGCAGCAGGCGCAGCTGATGGGAAATCGCCGATTGGCCCATCCCCAGTTTGTCCGACAGCTCGCTGACGCACCGGTCGCCTTCACACAGCGCCCAGAGAAGCCGCAGCCGGGTTGGGTCGCCAAACACTTTGAACACTTCCGACAGGGTGTAAAATTCCTCCTGCTCCGGGACGGCGTGCCCCGGCTTCTCCGCTTGACGCCGCTTGGTTTCCATAATCTGTCCTCCATGTTAAACGTATGAATTTATACTCATATGTTAAGTATAATCACTAATAGACGCAAAGTCAAGGGCTCGGCGGCAAAGCGCCCACCCGTTAGCCGGTTTGCCGCCGGTGAATAAAAATCAACAAGAAAAATGGGAAAAAAACTTGACAAGAGGGAGCACAATCGGTATAATATACAGCGTTGTCCCTGCTTTAAAAATGGCCCGGTAGTTCAGCTGGTTAGAACGCTAGCCTGTCACGCTAGAGGTCGACGGTTCGAGCCCGTTCCGGGTCGCCAAAAAAGACGGTACACGTATGTACCGTCTTTTTTATCGTGTTGTGAATCAAGATTCTTCTTTAGCCGGTTCCATAGCCTTTAAAATAGCGAGCCTGTTACCGCGCAGCCGTTCGTCATAGGGCGCCAGTGCAATGGCGCGCTCAACCTGTTGCATCGCCAATTTGTATTGTCCCAAATGATAATAGCCCAGTGCGGACAGATCGTATGGCAGACTGCCCCAGGAATCGGCCTCGGTGATATAGGTGCGAGGCCGCTCGGTAATGGTCAAAGCCTGCCCGGTCGTGAACAGGACTCCGGGCCAATTTTCCATGCGGTATAGGAAAAGGGCAAAATCCAGCCACGGTTCCCGCAGATAGGGAGCTTCCCCCAGCGACTTGAGGTGCCATTCCATGGCGGCAGCGTTGTCCCCCAGGGCGGCATAAGCACGTGCCATAAAACGCATGGAGGCGCAGCGTTCGTCCCGCCAGGTAGCCTCCGGCATCGCCAGGTGCTGGCGCAGTGTGTCAATGCAGTGAGGCCAATCCCCATAAAACATATATTCCCGTCCGAGATAATGCATATTGCGGTCGTTGTGAGGATTTTCGCTGACAGCCAGTTCCAACAGGGGCAGGTATTGTCCCCGCGATTTGGTGGAATCCGGATGATGATCAAGCTGAACGCCTTCAGCGAACGCAGAGGGACATACGCCCTCTCCCACATACGTGATTACCTCATGTACGGGGTTGACCCACTGGAAATCATGGCGCATATGGATCTTATCGATCCAGAAAACATAACCCTCAGAGCCGTCCGGATTAAAGCTCCAGGTATACCGGTAGCGGATCTGACGGGCACCCTGATCCCATGTCTTTTCCACCAATTCCCTCCATCCGGGATGAAATACCTCATCGAGATCGGTACACACGCAGATATCGGTATTTGCAGGTACCAAATCGAGGGAACGGTTGCGGGCTACATCGAAACGCCAGGGGTGAATCGTCTCTACGGTAACATGCGCGCCCCGCCTTTTCAGGCGTTTTACCGTATCGTCCTCCGATCCGGTATCCAGCACAACCACCTCGTCCGCTTCAGACATAGAATCCATCCAACGGTCGACAAAGGCTTCTTCGTTTTTGCAAATTGCATATACACATACGCGGGCCATAAAGATCTCCTTTCCAATAATCAGAGCAAAGACGCCTTTCTTTCATAGAAAGGCGTCTTTGACCCTGCTAGCGGTTTGGGGTGCCTTTTGCCGTTCAGGACAGGCGCAGGATGGTGAGGGAACTATCCGTGATGGTATAACCGGCTTCTTCCACGTATACTTCCAGCTGTGCGGGTATGCTGGTGACGTCGAATGGGGTGGATAGTGTCACATTGGCCACCTCTCCGGAAGCGGTAAACGTATGCCGTGTTGCAGAACCTGCCAGCGGCGTGCCGCTGCGATAAAGCTGTATCAGTATTTGCGAAGGGATGGTTGTGCCGGGATTGACCTCGACGGTACAGTGGAAAATAGCCTGATACACGCCCGGCTGATTGATATCGATGATCGCGTTGCCGGGAGTGTAGGTGAAGGGGGCGTCGGCAACCAGCGCAGGATCGGTAAAAACAATCGGGCCAGGTGCGGTAAAGGGCTTTGCTGCCGTATCGACTACTGCTAGAGATTCGATACCGCCGCCGCCCGGCTCCCCGCGTGGAATTGTAAAATCAAAGACGGCGTTATACTCGTCTCCGGAATTGGTAATTTCCACGGGCGTTCCGGGATCACCCGTTGTAACGGTGCCGATATTGATGGTAGCTGCCGGGCCGGTTGGCCCCGTTGGTCCTGTAGGCCCAGTAGGTCCAGTCGCACCTATGCCTCCGGCAGCACCGGTGGGTCCGGTCGGGCCAGTGGCCCCCGTCGCACCGGTAAGACCAATTGGCCCTGTGGCGCCGGTCGGTCCCGTAGGCCCTGTCGCACCAGTTGCACCGGTAAGACCGATCGGGCCGGTGGGTCCTGTCGGTCCGGTAACTCCCGCCGCTCCCACTGAGCCGGTTGGCCCGGTGGGTCCAGTCGCGCCGGTAAGTCCCAGCGGCCCTGTGGGTCCTGTGGGCCCGGTAGCGCCTGTAGCGCCGGTCGAACCCGTGGGGCCAGTTGCGCCTGTGAGTCCCAGCGGGCCTGTGGGTCCGGTAGCGCCTGTAGCGCCGGTCGAACCCGTGGGTCCGGTCGCGCCTGTGAGCCCCAGCGGCCCCGTGGGTCCCGTGGGCCCGGTAGCACCGGTCAAACCAGTGGGTCCTGTCGGCCCTGTGGCACCGGTAAGACCAATTGGCCCTGTGGCGCCGGTCGGTCCTGTGGCACCTGTCAATCCGGGAATCCCCATAGGCCCGGTGGGACCGGTGGGGCCGATCCGTCCGTCAGGCCCGGGTATTCCTTGAGGTCCTGTTGCTCCGGTTGGCCCGGGACAGCCGTCCCGACCACGGATACCCTGTGGTCCGGTGGGGCCTGTAGGGCCGCGAGTGGGGCATGGGCAGCAGCAGTCGTCAGGCGGAGGTGTACAGCCGCAGACAGCGTCCGGGGCAAAATCGGAATCTAAATTGGAATTGCCGCGATTATAATTAGCATTAGGACTATTAAAGAAATGTCTCAAATGCAGTTCCTCCTTTCTTATTACGGTAGGCTTCTATCCGCACTCACAGTATATGACGGATGTAAGCGCCGTGTTCACCGGGCGTACCGTTATAAAAAGCGTCTGTTTCAAATGACGAAACAGACGCTTTTTATAAGATTTAGTTTTTGCGCCGGCGATGATACAGGGCGATTCCCAACCAAATGAGAAGACCGGTACCGCAGGCGATGAGACCAACATTCAAATAAGGCGTGCGATAGGTGAGACGAATTTCATGGCGGCCTTTGTCCAGGTTCAGGCCACTGTAAGCCGTGTTGACCCGTAAAATTTCAGTTTCCTGGCCATCGACATAGGCTTTCCATCCGTCGCTGAACGGGATGGATAATACCAGCAACTTAGCTTGATCAAGATTGATAGAACCGGTAACGGAATTGGTACCAAATGAAACGTTTTGGAGCGTATCCTCCTTTAGAGCATCGACCCGGGCTTCTAAGCCATCCATAGGCTGACAGATACCTTTGATAGCGTCAAAGGTATAAACCCCGGGCCTTTGAAAGGTGATTTTTACTTCTTGGCTGTTGGTGTCCATATATCCCAGATTTATAGCATAATCATGTTTTCCCATATACCAACTATAGCCGGGAGAGGCCAGGAGACATTCTTTTTTATTGCCAGAGTACCTAAAGATTATTTTGGAAGATGTTGGTGTTTCATATTCCGTACTTTTTTTCTTGCCAGTAAAGTGAATGTTTTCCAAACTGAGATACGTTTCCTTATTTAGTATTCCACTCAAGGACAGGGTGATGGACGCGTTTGATTTGGTTGCGATTATCTGACCGTCTTTGTATGTCAGATTGTGATATTTTAAAACTTTAATTGGAACTTCGAAGTCTGTATAGGTAATCGCGCTTTGCGTCATCGAGACATTATCGTCAACCACCACGCTCTGCATCATGGCCTGTTGCTTTTTAATAAAGCTTAGTTTATCATAGTCAGCACGTCTTATGCAGGAATCGTACGTATAACTGAACGGTAGCGCGTTATCAGACTGATAAATACGGCGACCATCAGCGCCGTTTTTTATAAAGTAATATCCATATGGAACGGTTTGTCCGGGCCTGTTTTTTTGTACTAAATACTTTACGCTCGCCAGTGCCAGAGGCATGGTTCGGCCATCCAAATCGTCGTAATTGTAGTCCAGCTCGTAGGGAGAGTACATTTCATTAAAATATTTTCCCAGAGATGGATTAGCAATACTATAATAATAGGAAGTGCTACCAAAGGATTGTCCCAGCGAAGCATTTTTTAGCGATTGGCCCGTACTGGGTTCTTCATAACGGTAAAATGAGGTATCATTTATCGAAGCCACGTCATTGGCTGCGTTTTGATTAAGAAGTTTTGTAGCCCCTTTCACTTTTGTAAACTGATTTAAATAGCGGTTATCATTGGATGTATACAGAAAACTGCCTTGCAAAACAATGCTAACGCAGGTCAGAAGCAGTATAACACTTTGTACCACACGTTTGGTCAGAAATGATGTTATTTTGTGCTTTCTGAGATAAAGCCATGAAAGAGAGATAAGAAAAAATAGGATAAGAATAACGTACTGCAACTGAAAAAAGCTTTGGTTATCTGTCTTTTCTTTTATGCCAAGATAGGATGCCAGATAGAGCAAGCAAATAATGCCCGTAATGATGCCTTGCTTGCGCGTCATTGACAGTAACCGAGGAATCATGGTGGCTACAGTCAGGGCTACCACAAATCCAAGAGCCCAGCCCCAACGATTGCTAATATAGGAAAAGCCGTGCAGGATATAGCCAAACACAGGAAATAGCATAAAAACGCTACCACAGACTAGAGCTATTTTTAATTCGGTACCGAATTTTCGCTGGATAAATAGGAAAAGTATAGCTAGTACTGCTATGGGGGCAAATCCTAGAAAATCCCAGTATCCAACATTCCATGCAATAATCCATTTTGATAAAAAAGTTTCATAATATTCATCCGAATATAGCAATGGAATGGCGTGTTCGGCCTGCATGCGTCCGGTGGTAAGCACCTGCATAACAACCGGAATGAAAATTAAACTGGCAATCAAAACTCCAACCAGAAAATAGCCTGTAAACTTGCCGAGAGAGCACCCAAAATGGTAAAGCCGCCTCTCGCGATATATACTAAAAAAGCGGATCAACGCATAGAGAAAAATAAAAATTGTCAGCATGTAGAAAAAGTAAAAATTGCTGATAGCCGATAAGGCGACCATACCAATAAATAAATGAGGTTTATGGCCTTCGTATATCTTTTCTATACTGATTAGAAGAATGGGAAAATAAATCAACGGATTTATAAAATAGGGATGCCTTATCCCTCCAAACAAAGCAAAGCTGCAAAAGATATAGACAAACGATCCGCACAAAGACCCAAAACGGTTAATTTTCATTTTGCGGCAATACATCGAGAAAGCCAGCCCGGCCAGATAGAACCGCAGCAAAATTAAAAAGACGTATAAGTATTCACTGTAAGCTGAGGGAACAAAAACAGACAGCAGAGTCAAGGGGTCGCCAATTACATAATAATGAAGAGTTGTTAGAACATCGCTTCCCATACCAATGGAGAAATCCCAGAGTGGAAGCGAGACGGTATGATCGAAAAGAAGGCTTTTAAAAAAGTTTCTGAGATATTCTCCCCAATAGATCAAGGCATTAAAATGCTGTTTGGTGCCATCAGTTGACCATACAAATGTACGATCCGTTTTATAAAACCAGAAAAACACGCCCAGGCACATGAGGAGAAACAGTAGCGTATAAAGTATATAATAGGTTGTCCGCGGATGCCGCTGGTTGAAACCGGACAGGGATTCAGCAAGACGGCGCCGCGCATGGTATTCCTGCGGGCGGTTCAAAACCACGGACGTCCAGATCCATATTGGCAGAGCAATAAGGGTAGCAAGCGCCAGAGCCTTGCCTCCACGCACACCATACAATCTTTGCGTGACACCAAATGTGTCTAAAAGCATGTATATGGCTATCTGCCAGATAACAGGGGCAATAAACCACTGACTGGCAGAAGCCGCCGCCTCGGCAGCCCGTTTTTTCAGGGGGCCGGATCGAAATAGCAGGGATACAACCGCTACTGCCAGCAACGCGATGCAGCAGGAGATTGAATGCAGAACAACGGATGTACGGCCGCTGATACGGGTCATGACTATAAATAGGATACTGTTAATAATAAGAAAAAGACCCCCGTTTGCAATCGTCAGACGTCGGGACTCTGCGGAAGTAGGCAAAACGATTCCTCCCAGCTTTTGGTAAATTTTACACAAGCTCAAATTATACTCTATATTAGTATTAGTGTCAAATCAAGGAACAAATAAAGCTCTATTTGTAAATCATTACTTATTTCTTTAAAATAAGAATTGAAATGTAAAGAAAAGTGTGGTATACTGCTGCCGATAGCTAAAAAAGCAGAAAAAACCAGAAAAAAGTAAAATTTTCTTACACGAATATCAACTGTCCGCATAAACTATGTCGCTGCCTTATTTATTACGTCCCATGTTTTCATTATAATGTGGAAAAAACATGGGAGGGATACCATCAATGGAAACACTGCCTGTGGATAAACAACAAATCGAAGTGGATCTCGAAGATTTAGGTAAGCAGGTCAAACGGTTTCGCAAGGCAAAAGGCATGAAACAGGAAGACCTGGCAGATGCGGTAGGCATATCGTCTCAGCATTTAAGCAATATCGAAAACGGTAAGGGCAATGCAAGCCTGAAGGTCGTGGTCAATCTGGCGTTGCGGTTGGATGTGAGTATTACGGAGTTAATGTCTGGTACACTGCCGCCGACGGTAATCCCGGAGCCGGAGTCCACGGTTGATTTTGAAGCTCTGATGGAATACGTGATGAGCCGGTTGAAAAGTGCGGACAAAAATGATCTTATTTATTATATCGACATGATGGACGCCCATTTGAAGTACAAGCAGTCGGCCTCTATCCATCGATAAAAGGAATTGAAAAGAAAAGGACTGATATCACCTTGCTAGTCTACATGGCGTTAATTGATGACCAGCAATACTGTGACAGGTTCGAAGAATTGTACCTGCAATACCGTCACAAGATGTTATTCGTAGCCTATACCATACTGGATGACACCTTTGAAGCGGAAGACGCTGTTCATGAAGCGTTTATGGCGATTGCACGGAACATGTCCAGCCTGGAGCACATGGAACAGCCGGCCGTGGTAGCGTATCTGGTCAAAGCGGCCCGCAGCCGGGCGCTTAACATGGCCAACAAGAGAAAACGGGACGATATTGTTTTCCTGACGGATGCGCAGGTGGAAGAGCTGTCTGACCGGGAATTCTGGGAAAGGCTGGAAATGCACGACAACTTCGACCGGGTTGTGCAGGCGATACTTGATCTCGATCCGGTTTACCGCGATGTGCTGTCCATGTATTTCCTGCATGAAGCGACGACACGGGAAATCGCCAGGGCGCTTGGCCGCAAGGAAAGCACGGTGAGACAACAGGTTATTCGCGGACGAAAGATGCTGCTCCGCAATTTACAGCGGGAGGAGGGAACTTATGATGAGTCAAAAGAGCCAACAGTACGACGCAAGCGTTACAGCAAAAAGAGCCGCTCTTAAAGAGGCGTTCCGTCGGGCTGAGCAGATCGAGCTGGAGTCGATCCCCGATGCGGAGGACATAGAGTGGGAGTTTTCGCCCCGCTTTGAACGTAAAATGGAACAGCTCATCCGCGAACAGCGGCGGGGGAGAGCGTCCCGCGTGTTCCACATGGCTGGGGCCAAGGTGGCGGCCGCTTGCGCCGCGGTTTGCCTGATTACCGTATGTCTCCTCAGCGTATCCGCGGTCAAGGAACCGGTCGAGAACCTGCTCATGACCCCGCATGACAACGACAGCTACATCACCATGAAGGCGGAATACGACTTGCCGGGCGGGGGAACGGCGACCGCGCCGAATTCCATCGAGACCGCGTATCTTCCCACCGCGGTTCCCAGGGAATATGTGCTTCAGAGGAATGAAGTAAGCTGTAATAACGTATATATGGAATGGATCTATGCGAATAATAAGAATGACCTTATTAAGTTCATTCAATCAATCGCTTCGGCAACGACGCTCGTCAGCACCGAGTTTGCGGAGATCGATTCGGTGGTAATACACGACCACAAAGGGTATCTGATTAAAAACTATGATATACATACGCTTTATTGGGACGAATACGGCTACTTATTCAGTCTTACTGTTCCGGCGGATATGCCGGACGAGGAGGCGCTGGCCCTGGCGGAGTCGCTGCGGCCGGATGAAAATGCCACTAAATTGGCACAATAACGTTATGTTGTGAAAAAATTAAGAATAATTTGTGTTTTTACGAACGTTATGTCGTTTTAAGGCGTATTGGCGTGTTTTTATAAGCGAAGGGATAATCCCTTCGCTTATTTTTATCGAAGAAGGAGTCGAAGAAACATGAAGAAAAAATGCCTGTCCCTGCTGCTGATGATGGTGATGCTGGTTTGTGCCGCCGCCCCTCTGTCCGCTTCCGCCGAAGGGGATATCTCGCTTTACGCCATGAATTATTCCAGTGCAAGTTTAACGTTTACCATTGACCGTTTTGGTATGAGCACGATTGTCGTTAAGGTTACCGCCAACGCCAATACGGAACGTATTGAAACGACGACCTGGCTGGAGCGTTACGAAGCCACCGCCAACGGCCTGAAATGGGTAAGAAAAAGCGACGATCTTAAATTTGACGCCTACGGCGGGAAATCCGTGGATAAAACCTGGAAAAAGGATTTGGCCAACAGCGGCGAGTGGCGCGCGGTATGCGCCATTACCGTTTATGGCCGCTATGATACGGAGGGGAATACCATCATTAAATACGCCAATTATAATCCGTAATTTCCACCGGTTATGACGGGGGTTGCGGAAACAGCCCTATTAGCAGCGGACAATCCGTACTGGTATTTGCCGCTGCTTAGCAAAAAAGGCTCTGCGGACATTACCGCAGAGCCTTTTTTACTGAAGAGCTGCGCGCAAAATGTGACATACAAGGCTTAATAACTTTTAAAGGCACAAAACCTCTTATAAATCATACAAAACACGAAAGTGTTGCAGGGAACGCAAGGCCATGTTATAATATACCTATATATAGTATTGCTGGCGCAATACAAAAAAGTGGCGACCAATTCGCTCGACACCGCATGGTCGGTTTTCAGCGTGACGATCTCACCGTAAGTGTTTTTAGAATACTGAAATGTACGAATTACGGTTTTCAGGAGGTCCCTATGACAAAGAACAATAGGCTGCGACTGGCCGCGGCTTTGGCTGCCAGTCTGCTGGCGGCCGTTTTTGCCCTGACACCTGTTGCCGCGGCGTCCTCTGCTCGTGTTTTGAAAGTGGCGTTTCCGCAAGTGACGGGGTTTTCTGAATTGTCCGCGGACGGAACTCCCCAGGGGATTATTGTTGATTTTTTAGATGAGATTGCCAACTATACCGGCTGGAAATATGAATATGTGCCGGTCGAAGGCGACTCGATCGTAACGGAATATAAGGCCGGCAAATTTGATTTGATGGGTGGCACCTATTATTCTGAAAGAACAGCCGAAATGTTTGCCTATCCGGACTATAATACCGGTTACAGCCGCTCCATGCTCCTGGCCCGTCAGGATGACTATTCCCTGCATAGCTATGATGTAAAAAGCCTAAATGGAAAAACCATCGGCGTTTACGAAAATGCGGTGGAAAACATCCGCCGGCTTAAGGAGTTTTTGTCTTTTAACGGATTAAAATGTACTTTAAAATATTACACATACGAACAGATATCCGTTAAAGGAAATCTCTACGATTATCTGAAAAACGGCGAAGTGGACATGCTGCTTGGCAACAGTGCGGAGACCGGGGGCGGATTCCGCAGCGTAGCCTCGTTTGACGCACAGCCCCACTATATTGTGGCGCGGCCCGGTGATCAGGAGGTGATCGACGGGCTGAATAAGGCGCTGGCCAAGATATATGAGGCTAATCCCAACTTTGCCGTGGAGCGCTATGAGGCGCATTTTGCACAGCTAAAGGCCATTGATATCCAGTTGAGCCAGGAAGAACGGAATTTTGTCAAACAGAAGGAAACCGTGACCGTGGCGGTTACCAGAAGCCTGCACCCTTTGCTTTGCATCAACGAACCGGAGGATGCCCATGACGGGGTCCTGCCGGCAATCTTAAATAAAATCAGTCAGTTCAGCGGTTTAACATTTTCGCTTTTATATGCGGATAATTATGCGGATGCGCTGCGAATGGTACAGGACGGCGAAGCGGATATGATGGGTACGTTTGTGGGTACCCGGGAAGAAGTGGCGGACAAAAATTTGGCGCTGACAGAGCCGTATACGGTTATGAACCGGATTCTGGTGCGTCATAAGGCGGTCAGTTACCCGGCAGATGATCTGACAGCAGCGGTATTGGATGGACGGATGCTGCCGGATGAAATAAAAGCCGAACAAATACGCTATTATGCCAATATTACCGAAGCGCTGAAAGCTGTGGACCGCGGCGAAGCGGATTTCCTTTGCGGACTTTCCGCCAATATTGAACAGGAAATTCAGCGCAACTATTTTTCAAATCTGGTACCGGTTACTCTGAACGATAGCCGCAACGAGATCCGTTTTGCTGTGCGAAAACCGGTGGAAACGGAATTGTTTTCCCTGCTGAATAAATCAATAAACAGCCTGTCTTCCGACGAAGTGGACGCCATTATGGACGAAAACATGATTTCAATTGGTGAAAACCGGCTTTCGCTTACGGATTTCATTTATGCCCATCCTGTTTCTTTTGTGATGGGAACCGCCGGAGTTTTGATACTGGCTGTGGTCATTATCCTGGTACTCGCCCGCATGCATATGCGCGCGGCGATTATGGAAAAAGAAGTGGAAAAAACCACCGCTGAAAGCCGGGCTAAAAGCGATTTCCTATCTCGGATGAGCCATGAAATACGTACGCCTATGAACGCGGTTGTAGGACTTGCCGACCTGACCAGCATGATGGATGATGTACCACCGCGCGTTCAGGAAAATCTGTCGAAAATTCGTTCCTCTTCCCATTACCTGTTGAGCCTGATCAACGATATTCTGGATATGAGCCGCATTGACCGGGGTATGATGACCATAGCCAGCGAGCCATTCTCACTAGGGCGTATGCTGGATGATCTACAGAGTATGATGACGGCCGAAGCCGACCGCCGAAGCCTTATTTTTGAATTGCACAAACGGTTAGCATACGATGGTTTGATCGGAGATGTGGTCCGCTTGCGCCAAGTGTTGACTAACTTACTGTCCAATGCTTTTAAATTTACGCCTGCAGGTGGAACGGTACGGTTAGTGGTTGAGGAAATTGACGGCAACGACGAAGGAATAACGATAGAATTTCACGTTATAGATACCGGTACAGGTATTGCGACGGAAGATCAGCGGCGAATATTTGAGTCCTTTGAACAGGCGGGGGCGAATCGGTATAAAAGTCAGGGTACAGGACTCGGCCTGTCGATCAGCCGTCGAATCGTTGAGCTTATGGGCGGTGAATTATCCGTTACAAGCGAACCTGGCAAAGGCAGCGATTTTTACTTTACGATAACTTTGCCGCAGGGGCAGCCCTTGCCGGAACCGGCACCGGATAAGCGCACCGATATGCTGAAAGGTGTCCGGTTCCTGCTGGCGGAGGATAACGAATTGAATGCGGAAATTGCCGCCGAGCTGTTAAGAATGCAGGGAGCTGCCATCGATCGGGCTGAAAACGGCAAGCAGGCTGTCGATATGTTTGTTTCCCACGCCCCGGGAACCTATCAGGCCATTCTCATGGATATTCAGATGCCGGAGATGGACGGCCTTGAGGCTGCCCGGGCTGTCCGGGCGGTACAACGACCAGATGCCGCAGCCATTCCTATCATTGCCATGACGGCTAACTCGTTCAAAGAGGATATAGATGCGGCAACCGAGGCGGGTATGAATGGTTTTATTCCCAAGCCCTTGGATACAAACTATTTGTATGACGTGTTATACCGTACAATTAAAAATCGGTCAGAGTTGTAACGGGTATATGCGCAGTCGTTTTCATCGGACAGGGGAATTATCAGCGGTTGGCAACCGCCTGGCTTACACAGGAAAAGGACGGCTGGGGTGAGGCCCGCCTGAACAAACTTGTGTCTTGACAGGCGGTTATATTACGCGTATGCTGAACATGTTCAAATCATGTTCAGTAAAGGAGAGCTCTAGTCAGTTTGTGGAGAGGTGTAAATCAGTGACGTATAATGAAAAGGACACGTCTTCGATCAGCGGCCAGGATGTCCGGGAGCGCTTGATCAATACGGCCATGGACCTGGTGCTGGAAGAACTGGAAGTGGAAAAAATAACCGTCAGGCGTATTGCGCAGCGCGCCGGCGTCAGTATTGGGTCAATTAACTATCATTTCGGTTCAAAGGCGAAGTTGCTGTTGGATGCGACTAAAAGCGCCGTAATCCAGCGGATGGAGGATGCAATTGAGAAAGCCGCAGAAAAGTATGAGGAGCCGGCAGACCGGTTAAAACACGTTCTAAAATCACTGTTTTTAATTTCGGAAGATCAGGAAAATAGCACACGCTTTATTCTGACTCAGGAGATACTGAATGGAGATATGCTGGCGCCCCTCTATCTGATGCCTATTCTAGGCGATTTTTACAAGGGCAGAAAGCAGGACATTGCCCTGCGGATTTTAGCGTTGCAGATTATTCAGCCACTCCAGCTGGCCGCGATCGCTCCCAAAGCGTTCCAGCTTTACAGTGGTGTGGATATATACGATACAAAGGCGCGTGATGAATTTATCGATATGCTGATAGAGCATTTGCCGAAGTCACTTTGACATACTGATGGCTTTAGGTTGCATTATCATGGCGTTTTCAGTTTGCCGTTTTGGGGTTGGTTTCGTACAAAGGCGTGCGGCTGGTTCTTTCGCGGCGATTTGGGACAGGCGTAAGTATCTGAACGTGGCCGATGGGTTGGCGAATTATGGACAGATAGGAGTGACGTTCAGATGAAGCGGGACACCCTGTTAATCGTGGACGATGTAGAAATGAACCGCGCGATCCTGCGCGGACTGTTTGAGCGGGATTACAATTTGCTCGAGGCGGAAAACGGGGAACAGGCTTTAATGCTGATTCGTCAGTACCGCAAAACCTTGGCCGCTGTTCTCCTAGACTTGATTATGCCGGTTAAGGATGGATATCAGGTGATGACGGAGATGTCGCAGAACGGCCTGTCGGTTAATGTTCCCGTCATTGTCATTACATCAGAAGACTCGACGGAAAATGAAGTCCGCGCATTTGACCTGGGCGCGGCCGATATTATTATAAAGCCTTTTGAACCCTACTTAGTGCGGCGGAGAGTTCAAAATGTGATTGATTTGAACCGGCATAAATCCCAGCTGGAAGAAATGGTGGAGGAGCAGGCAATTAAATTGCGTGAATCCCGCGATGTTATAATGGACACGCTATCCTCTGTAATTGAACACCGTAGTGCTGAAACCGGGCAGCATGTTCTGCGTATACGCATGTTTACCAAGGTGTTGCTTCAGGATGTCGCCCGCTGCTGCCCGGAATATGAACTAAATGAACGGAGTATAGGGGTTATTGCGGAAGCGGCCTCTCTCCACGATATTGGAAAAATATCCATACCGGACACAATCCTCAATAAACCCGGTTGCCTGACGGCGGAAGAATTTGAAATTATGAAAACACATACGGTAAAGGGCTGCGAAATATTATCCGGACTCGACCGTATGGGCGATGAGGAATATTTGCGGTACGCTTTTAACATTTGTCGATACCATCATGAACGGTGGGACGGAAATGGGTATCCGGAAGGCCTCAGAGGTGACAATACACCCGTATATGCGCAGGCCGTTGGTATTGCGGATGCTTTTGATGCGTTGACTACGGACCGGGTCTATAAAAAAGCTCTTCCTCCGCAGCAGGCTCTCAATATGATCCTGAATGGTGAATGTGGGCTGTTTTCTCCTAAACTGTTGGAATGCTTAAAAAATGTACGGGAACAATTTTTTAATCTAACGTTTGAATATGCGGATGGGTATATACCCAAAGCTGATCATGCCCAGATGTCCTCATCTGTTCTGACACCGAAAACCGGAGCGGAGAATCCGCTGGAGCTTGGCCAGATGAAATATTTTACCATGCTGCGGTATACAGAATCCACCGTTATGGAGGTGGATATGGACAGCGGTGTTTATCATCTGGTGTATCAGCATAATGAGGATTTTGAAGCTCTGCGCTCCGGCAGTACTTTTGAGGAATCTTTCCGCGTTTTCACAGAGTGCTGTGTACATCCAGACGATAAGCCGGCTGCGCAGGATACTATAGATAATTATATAGAGGATTTTTTCCGGCGTGGACTGATCAAGCGATCCCGCTCTTACCGGGTACTGCACCGGACTACGGGAGAATATATTTGGTATGAAGCGACTATTCTGCGCGTCGATATCGACCGGCCTCAGTGCCATAAGGCGTTGATTATCTGGAAACAGATTCCCTTGTCCGAATCGACAAAGGCTCCCGTTGCTGATATCGGCATTACACAGGATGTACTGGCAGGAATCATGCAATGCCTGAATGATCGCTGGTTTACCATTACCTATATAAACGATGGTTTTGTCACCCTGTTCGGATATGGGCAAAAGGAAATTGCCGATCGGTTTGGCAACCGCTTTATAGAAATGATCCATCCAGATGACCGGATGGCCGTGCGCCGTCGTTTTCTGGACCAGTTATCCGTTGGCAGTGCACAGGAGCTGGAATACCGGGTGCTGACAAAAGACGGCCACTCCGTTTGGGTGTTGGATAAGTGCCGGCTGGCGGAGGGGGCGGACGGTCAACAGCATTTAAATGCCGTTTTAACCGATATTACCCAAATTAAGCAGGCACAGGAAGAACTGCGGTTGACCATGGAGCGTTATCAAATCATTCAGGATCAGACTAATGATATTTTGTTTGAGGGAGACCTTGAAACCGAAACCGTGTTGTATTCCCCCAATTGGGAGAAAAAGTTTGGTTATAAACCGCTCTCTGAACAATTTATTTCAAAGATGAAAACCGTATCGCATCTGTTCCCTGAAGATATCGCTCCTTTAATGGAGCTTATTCAGGACATTCAGGCAGGAGCCTCATACGGGGAGATTGAATTGCGGATTGCCAACGCGGATGGCAAGTATCTATGGTGCCGCGTCCGTATGACGACACAGTTTGACAGTGCCAAAAAACCAGTACGAGTGGTAGGGGTTATTTTAGATATTGATGCGGAAAAACGCCGCATCCAGGAGCTGGCGGATAAGGCGAAACAGGATGTACTGACGCGCCTGTACAATAAGGCTACGGCCCGGGAAAAGATACAGCGCCGGTTGGAACGACGCATGGAGACAGATCCCTTTATCATGCTGATCATCGATTTGGACAACTTTAAGCAGATCAACGATAAGCAGGGGCACATGTACGGGGATGCTGTGTTGGCTGAGGTGGCATCCCGCCTCAAAACCTTGTTTGGATTGGGAGGAATAGTTTCCCGCTTTGGAGGAGACGAGTTCCTGATATTTTTGTCTGGCGAGGCAGATGATAAATTTCTTAAGGAACAAGCCTACAAAACCATTGAAGCCGTACGCGGTGTTTGTACCAGTGAATCCCGCGGTTCTCAGTTGACCTGCAGTATTGGCATCTCCTGCTGCCCGAAGGATGGATCCACCTTCGAGACATTATTTGAGCGGTCTGACCGGGCGCTGTATTACGCCAAGCTGCATGGTAAAGACAGCCTGGCAGTTTATGATGATGCATCGATGGCCAAAACCTTTGGACAAAACCCGGATCTGGCTTTGGCTGCAGGTACACGCATAGAGTCGGATGATACGGAAGATTTCAATATCGACAGCATTGTGCCACAGGCATTTCAGAAGCTTTATGAATCCGGGAATGTGGAATCGACGGTTAATGCAATTCTGGAGATGGTTGGCCGGCGCTATAATGTGAGCCGGGTTTACATTTTTGAGGATTCGCAGGACGGCACTTATAGCAGCAATACGTTTGAATGGTGCAATGAAGGCGTTCAGCCTGAAAAGGACAATTTGCAGCGTGTTCTATACAAAGACCTGGGAAGCGGTTACCAGGATAATTTTACTGAAAACGGAATATTTTATTGCCCGGATATTTCTGCTCTCCCAGAGGAGCAATACGAGCTGCTTTCACGGCAGGGAATCCGCTCTGTTTTGCAGTGCGCCGTTCGGGACGGGCATAAATTTGTTGGTTTTGTTGGATTCGACGACTGTTCGATACAACGGTTGTGGACACAGAACCAGATAGACGCCTTGACATTTATTGCAGAATTCCTGTCAACCTTCCTTTTAAAGAAAAGAGCACAGGAGCGGGCAGAAGAGGCGGCTCGCAATCTGAGGATGGTTTTGGATAATCAGAATTCCTGGATTTATGTGATTGACCCGGACAGCTACGCACTGCGGTATATCAACGCGAAAACAATGAACACGGTTCCGGATGCCTGCACGGGCAAACGCTGTTATGAGGTGTTTTTTCACAGGCAGGCGCCTTGTGAACGATGCCCTGCTAAAGACATTCGCCTGCTAGTAAATCGTACGTTGGAAGTATATAATCCTGTTTTAGACATATGGTCATTAGCCGATGCAAGCTTGATACGCTGGGGAGACCAGGAGGCTTGCCTCTTGGCGTGTCATGATATCACGCGTTATAAAACCTGCGGTGTCCTGGAAAGGGGAGCTTTAAATGGATGAGCAGCAAAGCGAATCGCTGCTGAATATAGTGGACCGTGATTATGACATGCTGATGAGTTCAATGCAGGTCAGCGTCAGCAAGCACCTGCTGGATGAGTATTTTACCATGATATGGAGCAACGACTTTTATTACCAGTTGATTCGCTATTCCAAGGAGGAATATGTAGATACCTTTCATAATCGTCCGGATATCTATTATCGGTACCATCACTATGAAGATGAACTGGAACGGATACGGAACGCAACCATGGAGGCCCTGGAAAACGATCATCCGGGATATAGCGTAATTACCCGGATGCCGATCAAAGGCGGGGGGCACGTATGGGTGAGGATGAATGGGATTTTTACCAAAGATCCGGTTGACGACCGCCCGATTGCTTATACGGTGATTACCGACATCAACGACCTCGTTGACATGCAGACGACGCAGTCCATCACTTTCAATAACATTCCTGGATTTGTAGCTAAATTTTTAATCCGAGAAAATCTTAATATTCAATTGCTGGAAGCCAACGACCAGTTTGCCTCCTTTTTCGGCATGAACGATGGCTGTGATATAAGCAATTCAATTATGCGGCTGAATGTGGAGAGTAACCGGGAGGCCATCCAGTCTCAGATGGAGCGTGTCAAAGCCGGCCAGCATGTCCATTTCCTAGCCAAGCTGCAGAACCGGGAGGGGCAGGTGGCCTGGATGCAGATCAACGGGGACTGCGTGGATTGGATCAATGGAGATCCGGTGTATCTTTTAATCTACATAGATGTAACAGATCTCACAGACCTGCGGGAGATGCAGAAAAAACTGGAAGCGCAGGCGCAGCAACTGCGGGACGCGCTGCAGTCGGCGGAACACGCCAACCGGGCCAAGTCCGACTTTTTATCGCGCATGTCGCACGAGATCCGCACGCCAATGAATGCGATCATCGGCATGACTACCATTGCTGCGGCGCATATGGGGGATACGGCCCGCCTGGAGGATTGTTTAGAAAAAATCAGTTATTCCTCCAAACACCTGCTGTCTTTAATTAACGATATTCTGGATATGTCTAAAATTGAGGATGGCAAGCTGATGGTAACCAGTGAACCGTTTAGTTTACAGCGGCTTTTGGAATCGGTTACGGCCATTATACATCCGCAGGCGAAGACACGGGGGCTGGAGTTCAGCGAATCTATCCAGGGAGTTCTGGAGGAAGAACTGATTGGGGATTCTATGAGGGTGAATCAGATTTTACTCAACCTGCTCTCCAATGCGGTAAAATTTACGCCGGAAGGCGGCCGGGTCCGACTGGAGGTTAAACAGCTCAGCTGCAAAAGGAGCGGCGTGAGGCTGCGCTTTACAGTTAGCGATACCGGGCGGGGCATGAGTGAAAATTTTCTGGAACATCTCTACCTCCCCTTTGAACAGGAGCCTGTTGCCGGAGGAGCCCGGATTGGCGGCACAGGACTGGGAATGCCTATTACAAAAAACCTGGTGACCTTGCTGGGCGGCACCATCTCGGTTAACAGTAAGCTGGGAGAAGGAACGGTTTTTACAGTGGAATTGCCTTTCCGGTCGGTCAAACCTTGCGGTACATCAAAATTTCCTTCGCTGAACGCATTGAAAGTACTGGTAGGCGATAATGACCGGGACGCGTGTTTGTACGCCTCTCTGCTGATGCACAAATTTGGCATAGAGGCCAGATGGGTGTTAAGCGGTCAAGAAACGATTGAAGAGATCCGCCGGACACATGAGGCTGGCGAGGATTATGATGTCTGCTTGATAGACTGGAAAATGCCCGATATGAACGGTATTGAAACCGCCAGACAGGTACGCTCCATCGTCGGGCCGGATACCCTGATTATTATTATAACCGCCTATGACTACGCCGATATTGAAGAGGCCGCCCGGGAAGCGGGCGTAAATCGTTTTCTCACCAAACCCTTTTTTGCCTCATCCCTTTACAATACGCTCATGGATGCCACCGGGCAAAAAATGATTCCAGATACAACTGGAAATCCGGCGGAACATTTTAACTTTTCAGGCCGCTGCATCCTGTTGGCCGAGGATAACGACCTGAACCTGGAAATTGCTGCTGAACTGCTGAAAATGGCAGGCGCACGGGTGGATGCGGTAATGGATGGCCGTCAGGCGCTGGAGCGTTTTGCCGGCGCCGATAAGGGGTACTATGATATAATACTCATGGATATCCAGATGCCAGTGATGGATGGATACGAGGCCGCTAGGGCGATCCGATCCAGTGCGCATCCGCAGGCAAAATCGATTCCGATTATTGCCATGACCGCCAACGCGTTTGAAGAGGATGTTGCAGCGGCTTTGGATGCGGGTATGAATGCTCACATTTCCAAGCCCATTGATACGAATATATTGTATACCACTCTGCAAGAATACTGGAAATAAGATAATGGATACATGCCGGCGCAAATGTACGGATCCATATATGGAGAAATAAGAACCCCTCCGCCCTAAGGCGAAGGGGGTTTCTCTTTTTTAGATGGATAACGGCTGTTTGACATCGTCTGCTTCGGTGATCCTCGCATTGACGAGAGCCTGTTTCAACTGCACAAAATTTGCCACGAACAAACGGCGGAGGGATTGCGCAAAAGAAGCAGCGTCATTCTTTTCCAAACTCTGTAAAAGCTCTTGGGAAAATGCAGGCCAGTTGGGAATTAAGCAACAATAAATTTTATCCAGCCTCAGAATACTACCGTTAAGTAATAAAAGAGTTGATTTTTCATAAATCTCCCGCACCATTTTCAGGGGGCAACAGCGGGTAATGGCTTGTAAACTGGCGCTGATTGTGGAAACGACCGCCGCCAGGGGATCTTTTAAACAGATGGACTGGTGAAGATCGGCTAACGATTCTCCGGTCAAATAGGGAAAGGTACACTGCACCACACGCTCACAGGTAATGGCCACCAGTTGTAACGCCTCCAGACATGTCCGCAAATTCTCGTCCAGCATGAGTTCCCTGAGATGTATTAAATTGGTTTCGGTCCCCGAAGATACAATCCGAGTTCCTATACCGTTCATGTTTTTTGCTATGCCTAAACGGTTCAGTAAAGCAATGGTCCGCCGTATGGTTATTTCCGAAACGTGATATATATCCGCCAGTACCGCGCTGCCCGGTAAAAGCGTACCTATGGGATACATACCCTGTTTGATTTTACAGACAAGGTCAATGGCGATGGTATCACAATATCGCGTCCGTCCTTTGTGCGGCTCCCAGATAAAAGGACGTTGCGTAGTGTCGCCGATAGAGTTTACAGCCGACTGAAAATACATATCCATGGATAAGAAAAAATGTTTACCGATGGTTTCCATACATTGTACGGCAGTAATGCGATCCATATGCTGGAGACTATGCCACAATTGCGCACAGTAGGATACAAGCTGGTTGAAATCTCCATACTCCGTATAAAGGATATCCGCGTACGCACTTTCCACAAATTCCCCGATGTCATAATAAAGGCTCATGACTGTTCGGCTGCCCAACTCCTGCAAAGATCGACTGAGGAACCAGTGGAGCCATTTCATCGGATGCTCAACATCGGGTGGATCCGAAAGCTGGTTAAGATCAATATGGGCAATCGCCTGGCTGCAAAGGGACGGCGAGATCATTTCCAGACTTTTGTTAAGATCAGCCAATGCCGTAAGGCGTTCCGTAAACAAGGGACTTGCCAAATAGTTTTCATAGGGTTTGGACAAAATGGTCGTCTGTCTTCCACGGCAAAGCTTTATAAGTCCATCTTTCTCAAGCGCTTTGAGGGCTCGCTGGGCCGGGCAGTAGGAAACTCGATGCCTCATAGCGATTTCCTGCGCGGAAGGGAAGCGTTCTCCATCGTCAAAGAATCCCAGTTGAATTTGAGTGGCCAGACTTCTGTATATCAATTTTTCCTGGCTAGCTGACATACTATCACCTCTGTTACGGCATATATTATACCTGTAATAGGAGTGAAATTCCATAATTGCCACAAAAATCACAAAAAGGGATTCCAAACGACCCGTTTGGAATCCCTTTTTATACCAGGAAGATAGACGTTAGGCCATCCACTTCTGCAGTACGTCCAATAACCGTTCCACGTCCATTGGTTTGGAAATATGATCGTTCATGCCGGCGCTGCGGGATTTCCCCACATCTGAAGCAAAGGCGTTGGCCGTCAGGGCGATGATTGGTATGGTATGTGCGTCAGACCGGGGCAACGCGCGGATGACCGAGGTGGCATCATACCCGTTCAAAACCGGCATCTGAATATCCATTAGGACGGCGGCGTATGTACCAGAAGAGGATTTTTTAAAAACCTCGACGGCCCGCTCACCGTTTTCTACAGCATCTACAACCAGACCGTTCATTTGAAGAAGTTCAACGGCGATTTCCCTGTTTAAATCGTTATCCTCCGCTAACAGCACTCGTTTTCCGTTTAGTGCGGTATGATTTTTCTCAGGCATCGGCGTCGAGGCTTCCTGCTTATGGCTGGAGCAGAACGTCTGAAGAACGTGCAGCATTTTGGATTTAAACAGGGGTTTGGTGATAAACGCATCGGCCCCGGCGCGGATAAATTCGTCTTCAATTTCGGAGTAATCGTATGCGGAAATAATTATAATAGGAACATTCTCGTCCAGCTTTTGGCGAATAGCCTTTAGGGTATCCAGCCCATTCATGTCCGGCATTCTCCAGTCCAGGATAACCGCAAAAAAATCATCGCCGGCTCGATGAGCTTCCTCCACACGCCGGACGGCTTGCGCACCGGATAAAACCCAGTACCCCCGCATCCCCAGCTCATCCAGCAGGGCAGTGGCGTTTTCGCAGACGATTTGGTCGTCGTCTACGACCAATACGGGATTGCCGACCAATTCATTTTCGCAGATTTCGTCGTCAGCGCGCAGCCCAAGCGGAATGGCAACGGTGAACTGGCTGCCCTGGCCCAGCTTGCTTTTTACCTGAATGCTGCCGTTCATCATGCGGACAATATTATCCGTAATGGCCATACCCAATCCCGTGCCCTGCACTTTACTGATACGCGAGTCTTCGGCACGTGAGAACGGTTCAAAAATATGGGGGATGTACTCGTCCGACATACCAATCCCATTATCGGTAAATATGAACTCGAACTGTCCGCGGGTAGGAATCGGAGAATCAAATTCATTTATTCTCAAGGAGATAACGCCGCCCTCGGGGGTGTATTTTACGGCATTGGAAAGTAAGTTCATAAACACCTGCTGTAGGCGGTCCCCATCCGCCACAATTTTTTCATGCTGCACGCGGCCGGCGCTTATCCGCAGTTCCTGATGTTTGGCCGCGATCAGGGGCCGGCACATATTCATGACATCCTGCATCAAATCCGGTAAATCCACGTCTTCCGGCATAAGATTGATCTTTCCGCTTTCAATTTTGGACATATCCAGCACTTCATTGATCAGGCTGAGCAGATGCCGGCTGGAAACATTAATCTGGTTGAGACAATCGCTCACCTTTTCAGGCGTATGTAAATTGGTTTGCGCAATGGCTGTCATCCCCATAATGGCATTCATTGGCGTGCGGATATCATGCGACATGGAGGATAAAAAGTTTGTTTTTGCATCGCTGGCCACACGGGCCGCCTGATAAGCGTCCTCCAAAGCATGCCGCTGTAACTCCTGTTCCTCGCGTTCCCGGGTCACGTCAATTCCCACGCTGTAGAAGGAGGGTATACCGTCCCAACTGTCTTCTTTGCTGACATAGCTCAGTGTAATCGTCAATATTTTCTTTTTTCCGCTGCGGGTGGTAATATGCGCTTCCATAATGGCATTTTCACCAGTTATTTTTGCTTTCTGGGCAATTTCAAGAATCCTTGTCATATCGTCCGGATCAATATAGCTACACTGAGAATGCAGCTCTTTTTCGAACTGTTCCTGCGTATACCCGATCAGCGATAAAAAACCGCCGCCGTGCCACAGAATCGTACTCATATCCCGTGCGTCCAGCCGCGTGAACCCGCCGGGAATGGTACGGAGAATCGCTTCCCGTTCGCGGTCTTTTTTTGCCAGTTGGTATTCCAGGCTGTAATTGTCATGAGACAGTTCGATACGGGCTCGGCGGCCCTTCCAGTTTACTACGCGATTTTTAATCATGAACGTCCGGTCAAGTTTGGGATTAAAAAATTCCCACTCGTAAAAGGCATCCTCGCAGAGCCGGTCGTTGGTGCAAAAAGGGCAGGGGGAGGTCCGGCCTTGGATGACCTCATAGCATTTCCGTCCCAGCATTTTTTCAGGAGGGAGACCGATAGTATCACAGGCGGGTTTATTTAAATACAATAGATCATAGGTTTCCATGTCGCTGATATACACGTTGCCCATGTATTCGTCCATCATAAACTCGAAATTGCGGGTCTTTTCCTCACATTGACGGCTTTTTTGATCGTATTGATCCAACATGTCGCTGATATCGGTTAAAACGGCTTGTATAAGAGGGGATTCCTGGGTATCTTTGAGAATAGAGGCCGAAAAACGTACCCAGCGTCGGCTGTCGTATTTGGAAGGCAGGCGGAGGGAAAACGATGTGTCGCTTTGACCCGCCTTCCAAGCAGAATGCAATTTGCTCTGCATAAAAGCGAAATCCCCCGAAAACTCGTAATAAAATTGACGCAGTGTTTTAAAATACAGGGAAAATTCCGCTATGGAATAGCCTGTATGACGATAGAAGGACGTGTTGCCCCATAAAACGGAACAATCCTCATCCAGACGGAAACAGAGTATGCAGACAGGAAGCGTATCGGCCAGAATACGGCCTCCATCGCTCATGCCTTTTGAAGGAATCGATTCCAGTATGGCAGCATCCGTATGTTTCATAGCTATTCTCCTAACCAAGTCGAGGCCTGAACTTGATCACATTATATCTTATTTATTGCGTAAAGGCAAGAACTGCTTTCACAGACAGGTTCATATCATAACCGTCTACAAGCCGCCCTAAAATATTTGCTATTATTCCCTTAGTTTATTATAATAAAGCCATACATAAAAGTAGATCTTGCGGTTTCGGCTTCCAAGCCGAGCTCTTTTAGTAAGGAGATTACTTATGAAATCAATTCAAAATCAGACGTTTGATAAGGAACGGGCTTTGTACGGCAGCCAGCATACCCTTATAAAAAATTGCGTTTTTGATGGTCCGGCGGACGGCGAAAGTGCGCTGAAAGAGTGCGCCAATATCGAAATCTATCACTGCCTATTCAATCTTCGCTATCCGTTCTGGCATAATCAAGGCTTAAAAATTAAAGATTCAGAGTTAACGCCCCATTGTCGCGCAGCCTTGTGGTACTCCGACCAGGTTGAGGTTGCCGGAACCAAGTTGCATGGAATCAAGGCGCTGCGGGAATGCCATAATGTCGTCATGGAAGACTGTGATATCCTGTCGCCCGAATTTGGCTGGTCGGTCGAGCAGATGCGGATGAGCCGCTGCACGGCAGAAAGCGAGTATTTTATGATGCGCTCCAAAAATTTATCTTTTACGGATGTCCGGTTTAAAGGTAAATACTCGTTTCAGTACGTGGAAGACGCCTTATTTGAAAACTGTGTCTTCGATACTAAGGATGCTTTCTGGCACTCCCGAAATGTGACGGTTAAAAACTGTTTGGTAAAAGGTGAATATCTGGCGTGGTATTCGGATGGACTGACACTGATTAATTGCACCATTTCCGGCACCCAGCCGCTGTGCTACTGCAAAAACCTGACATTAATTGACTGTAAAATGATAGACGCCGATTTTTCTTTTGAAAAGTCCGATGTTTATGCCACCATTCTAACCCCGATCGATAGTATTAAAAATCCGTTGTCCGGTAAAATATGCGTTCCTGCGGTTGGTAAAATCATAATGGATGATCACATGGCCCAAGGGGAAATCGTTGTGAAAAAGCCGGAATCCGGCGGCTGTCCAGGCACAAAAACGGTATGCGCTTAATATTTGAAGATAGATAAATAGACAAGGGGCAACAAAGCGCCCCTTGTCTATTTATCTAATTGCCGTCACGAGAATAACATGGGTAAGGAATTCTTCTGCCAGAAATTACAGCCAAATAAATAAGTTGTCTAAATTGAAAGCAAGGTCTATTTGTGCTATAATTTATCGGTTGACATATGTGGTTAACTGTTGTAATATAAGGGCTAGAACATTCGTTCTTGATGTGCTTGCGTTTTATCCGTTTATATAACATTTTGCACGTTTTGTGGGAGAATGAATCAATGAGTGAACAAAATGAGCAGGGCCGGTTCGAATTAGTCGCGCCCTACAAGCCAACGGGAGACCAGCCGGAAGCCATTGCCCAGCTGGTTGACGGTATTAAAAAGGGGGATAAGGAACAGACGCTGCTGGGGGTTACGGGCTCCGGTAAAACATTTACCATGGCCAATATTATTGAGCAGGTACAAAGACCGACCCTGGTGCTTGCCCATAACAAAACGCTGGCGGCGCAATTATGTACGGAGTTCCGCGAGTTTTTTCCGCATAACGCCGTCGAATACTTTGTATCCTATTACGATTATTATCAGCCGGAAGCGTATATCGCCACGACGGATACCTACATTGAAAAGGATTCGGCTATCAACGATGAAATTGATAAGCTTCGGCATTCGGCGACGTCGGCGCTGTCCGAGCGGCGAGACGTTATCATCGTTGCCAGTGTATCCTGCATTTACTCCTTGGGCGATCCTATTGACTATCGCAGCATGGTGATATCCCTGCGCCAGGGGATGGAGAAGCCGCGGGATGAGCTGCTTGGCAAGCTGGTGGATCTGCAATATGAGCGCAACGATATCAATTTTGTCCGCAATAAATTCCGGGTCAGGGGAGACGTGGTGGAAATCTATCCGGCGTATGCCGGGGAAACCGTGATCCGAGTCGAGTTTTTTGGAGATGAAATCGACCGTATCAGCGAGATTAATCCGCTGACCGGCGAGGTCAAGGGCGTGATCAGCCACGTGGCTATTTATCCGGCTTCCCATTATATCGTGCCACCGGATAAAATGCAGGGCGCTATTGCCGACATTGAACGGGAAATGCTGGAACGGGTGGAGTATTTTAAAAGCGAGGGCAAACTTTTGGAAGCGCAGCGCATCCTGCAGCGTACGCGATATGATATGGAAATGCTGCGGGAAATTGGCGTCTGCAAAGGAATAGAAAATTATTCACGCGTTTTGTCCGGCCGTGAGCCGGGATCCATGCCCTGCACGCTTCTCGATTATTTCCCGGACGATTATCTGCTGTTTGTGGACGAGTCCCATGTCATGCTGCCGCAGGTGCGGGGGATGTTCGGCGGTGACTATGCCCGCAAAAAGAATCTGATTGATTATGGGTTCCGCCTCCCCAGTGCGTATGACAACCGTCCGCTGAACTTTGACGAATTCTACGGCCATGTAAATCAGGCTGTCTATGTCAGCGCCACGCCGGGGGAATGGGAACGGCAGCACAGTGCCCAAATTGTGGAGCAGGTCATCCGTCCCACCGGTTTGGTAGATCCCGAAGTGACAGTAAAGCCGGTGGAAGGGCAGATCGACGACCTGATGGAAGAAATCCGTGTTCGGTCGCAGCGGAAGGAACGGGTGCTTGTTACCACCCTGACCAAAAAGATGGCGGAGGATTTGACCAGTTATTTTGAGAATGCGGGTATTAAAGTACGGTATATGCACCATGATATCGATACCATGGAACGCATGGAGATTATCCGTGACCTGCGGCTGGGCGAATTTGATGTCCTGGTTGGCATCAACCTGCTTCGAGAGGGACTGGATATTCCGGAAGTGTCGCTGGTGGCGATTCTGGACGCGGATAAAGAGGGCTTCTTGCGCTCGGAGACATCGCTGGTTCAGACGATCGGCCGCGCGGCCCGCAACGCCGGCGGAGAGGTGATTATGTATGCTGATCAGGTGACCCCTTCCATGGAAAACGCCATCCGCGAAACCAATCGCCGGCGGGCGATTCAGATGAAATATAATGAGGAGCACGGTATCACTCCCCAAACCATTGTCAAGGATGTACGCAACGTGCTGGAAATTACCACCCGCGAGGACAAAAAACGGCCGGGCAAACAGCTCACGCGTATTGAGAAACAAATGGAGATTGAGAAGCTGACTAAGGAAATGCGGGCGGCCGCACAGCTGCTGGAGTTCGAGCATGCGGCATATCTGAGGGATAAGATCGCCAAGCTGAAGGAATCCTGATCGGCGAAAGACCCGATAGAAAGGAATTTGAAACCATGTCCAATACACATATCGTTGTCAAGGGCGCCCGGGAGCACAATCTCAAGGATATCGACGTGACTATTCCGCGGGACAAACTGGTGGTATTCACCGGATTGTCCGGTTCCGGTAAGTCGTCGCTCGCCTTTGACACTATTTATGCCGAGGGGCAGCGGCGTTACGTGGAAAGCCTGTCGTCTTATGCACGCCAGTTTTTGGGACAGATGGAAAAACCGGAGGTCGATTATATCGAGGGATTGTCTCCGGCTATCTCAATCGATCAGAAGACCACCTCGCGCAATCCCCGTTCCACGGTGGGAACGGTAACGGAAATCCACGACTATCTGCGTCTGCTGTATGCGCGCATCGGTATTCCGCACTGCCCGGTTTGCGGCCGCGAAATTAAGCAGCAGACGGTGGATCAGATTGTGGATAAAGTCATGGAATTGCCGGAGGGAACTCGCATCCAGCTGCTTGCCCCAGTCGTGCGGGGACGCAAGGGCGAGTATGCCAAGGAATTCGAATCGGCTCGCAAATCCGGCTATGTCCGTGTGCGGGTCGACGGCGAAATTATGGATTTGTCGGAACCCATTAAACTGGTGAAAAATAAAAAGCATACCATTGAAATTGTGGTTGACCGTCTGGTGGTGCGGGAGGATATGAAAGGCCGGCTGGCCGATTCGGTGGAAACGGCAACCGCTCTGTCCGGAGGGCTGCTGTCGGTGGATGTCGTCGGGGGCGAGGAAATGACCTTTTCCCAGAATTACGCTTGTCCGGAGCACGACATCAGCATGGAGGAGCTTTCGCCCCGCATGTTTTCCTTCAACAATCCCTACGGAGCCTGTCCCAAGTGTACCGGCCTGGGTATTTTTATGTCCATGGACCCGGATATCATTATTGGAAACCGCCATCTGTCGATCCGCGAGGGCGCCATTCGGGCCAGCGGCTGGAGCTATGTGGACGGCGGCACCATTGCCCAGATGTATTACGAAGGCCTGGCGGCCCATTACGGATTCTCACTGGATACGCCCATAGACAAGCTGCCACCGGAAATCGTCGATATCCTGCTATACGGCACCAAGGGCGAAAAAGTCAAAATGATTCGCCGCAGTGAATATGGAAACGGCGAATACTATACGGATTTTGAAGGCGTGGTCAACAACCTGGAGCGGCGTTATAAAGAGACTCAGAGTTCCTGGATGAAGGAGGAACTGGAATCCTACATGAGCCAGGTGCCCTGCCCGGAGTGTCACGGTCAGCGGCTGAAACCGGAGATTCTTGCCGTGACGGTAGGGGGGAAAAACATTGCGGAGGTGTCCGATTTGTCGGTCACCGATGCGCTGGCCTTTATGAAGTCCCTTTCCCTGACCGAACGAGAGCATATGATCGGTGACCGGATTATTAAAGAGATCAATGAACGCCTGGGCTTTTTGCAGAGCGTCGGTCTGGATTACCTGCATTTATCCCGCATGGCCGGCAGCCTGTCAGGCGGCGAAAGCCAGCGGATTCGTCTGGCTACGCAGATCGGTTCGTATTTGATGGGGGTGCTGTATATTCTGGATGAACCCAGCATCGGCCTCCACCAACGGGATAACGACAAGCTGCTGGCAACACTTCAGCGGCTGCGGGATCTCGGCAATACGCTGATTGTCGTGGAGCATGACGAGGATACCATGCGGGCGGCGGACTGGATTGTAGATATCGGCCCGGGCGCCGGCATCCATGGGGGAAATGTGATCTATTCCGGTCCGGCCAAGGGGATTACCAATTGTAAGGAATCAATTACCGGACAGTATTTAAGCGGTGCTCGGCGCATTCCTGTTCCCGCGCAGAGACGGCCCGGGAACGGCAAACGACTGACCGTGCGCGGCGCGCAGGAAAATAACCTTAAAAATATTGACGTATCTTTTAAACTAGGCGCGTTTAACTGCGTGACCGGTGTGTCGGGTTCGGGTAAGTCGTCGCTGGTAAACGAAATCCTTTATAAAAAACTGGCCTGCGATTTGAACGGTGCGCGTACGCGTGCGGGACATCATCATTCCATTGAAGGAATCGATGAACTGGATAAAGTCATCGATATTAACCAGGCGCCTATCGGGCGTACGCCCCGCTCGAACCCGGCAACGTATACCGGTGTATTCCAGGACATCCGCGACTTGTACGCGTCCACCGCGGACGCCAAAATGCGCGGCTTCTCCTCCGGCCGGTTCTCGTTTAATGTCAAGGGCGGCCGCTGCGAGGCGTGCCAGGGTGATGGAATTATTAAGATTGAAATGCATTTTCTTCCCGACATTTACGTACCCTGTGAGGTCTGCAAAGGGCGGCGTTATAACCGCGAGACGCTGGAGGTCAAATATAAGGGAAAAAGCATTTATGATGTGCTGGAAATGACCGTAGAGGAAGGCACCGAGTTTTTCTCCAGTATTCCGAAAATTGCCCGTAAGCTGCAGACCCTGTACGATGTAGGACTGGGCTATATCAAAATCGGTCAGCCAGCCACCACCCTGTCGGGCGGCGAGGCGCAGCGGGTGAAGCTGGCCACCGAGCTTTCCAAGAGGGCCACCGGAAAGACGGTCTATATTCTGGATGAACCGACCACCGGCCTTCATACGGCTGACGTACATCAGCTGATTGAGGTTTTGCAGAAGTTGGTGGATGGGGGAAATACGGTTATTGTCATCGAGCATAATCTGGATGTCATCAAAACTGCTGATTATATCATAGATCTGGGACCAGAAGGCGGTGACCGGGGCGGCGAAATCATCGCGACCGGCACACCGGAACAGGTTGCAGAATGCGAAGGTTCTTATACCGGAAAGTATCTGAAAAAAGTACTGCTTAAAGGATAATTTCTCGACGCATTGACGAAGAAAAACGTTATAAACTGATATTTATTTGTCAGTTTTGTATCTTTACAATGACACCGTGAGCGGCCAGCTGGAAGGGGAAGCCTTTGCGTGCGCCCTG
>OGYY01000717.1_pt1 | contig 32616 bp, 36 predicted proteins | sample 1576671 | NCBI WGS metagenome assembly OGYY01 (sample SAMEA3541593, study PRJEB24748) | human gut metagenome | biome: human gut; feature: human-associated habitat; material: faeces | place: China | collected 2012 | reverse complement strand
CCTCCGGGGCAAGGCTCTCAATCGTGCCGCCCAGATTGCAAAGACGATGGGTGCGTTTCTGCCTTTCGCCTTTCTCCAGATATTTCTTTCTGTTCTCAAGACGGTTGAGCTTGTGCTGTTCCTGTAAAAGCTGCGTCTCGGCTCGTTCCTTTTCGGTTCGGAGCTGTTCAAGAGTTTTCGGTTTTGTCATTGTGATTGACCTCCTTTTTTGATTTTTGGGATAAAAAAAGACCGTCAACTTTTCGCATAGTGCGACCAGTCAACGGTCAGTTTTTCGGTATTCAGTTTTTCAAACTTGCTGGCGGCGAACAGCATTTTATGCTGTTTGCGGACGGCAAGTCCACAAGGGATAGCCGCATTAGCGGCGCAAGGGGGTGTAGCCACCTTGACGGAACGAAGTGACGCAACTTTCTCGGTCGGGCAGTTTTCTTCTGCTGACAGAGAATGAAGCTCCGCAGGACGCACATACTCCCGATAGGAGAGTATAGAAGTGCGCCCTTTAGTTCCTAAAGGGTTTTTATCAGTGCGACAAACTTGAATTTGGAGAACTGTTTACAATATTTTCTTGAAGCAGATGATACGATTTGCTTCATCAAATCCCATTGCCATATGGAATTTGAAACTATCCATATTGTCTATCTCGCAATCACTGGCAAACTCACTGCATCCACTTTCTTTTGCCCAAATTTCACAAGCAAAAAGGAGTTCTTTTGCATATCCGTTCTTTCGGTATTCTTCTTTTACGAAAATGCCTTCCAAGTAACCCACAGGAGAGCTTTCTGTGCCTTCAACATAGTCAGTTCTCAAACCGCATTGTGCAAATCCTACGGGTAAATCATTTATATACTTGATAAAAAATGCAGATTGCTTGTCATTAAGTGTTTCAACAAACTCTGCTTCTAATTCATCAACAGTATGACTATCCCACATTTGAACAGCCATTTCTGCTAAAACACGACTGTCTTCATTTATTGCTATTCTAACCATTGAAACACCTCGTCAAATTCCGATTTGTTGCTCAATTTCGTATTCAAATTATACCATAAAACTTGTGAACAATTCTACCGCAACTTTGGACTATATGAGAAAAGTCCGAACAGTTTTCTGCCCGGACTTCCTCGCTCAATCATAAATCAATTCCGCTTTCACAACTTCCTCTGCCTGTGCCTTGCAAGCGTTCATCTGCCGCACCCATTCCATTTGGTTTTCAGCTTTCAGTTGCTCGGTCACGCCGTTTTGCTCTGCCAGTGACCGCACGATCAGCTCCATGCGGTTTCGTGCCGCTTCGTCAATCTCGGCGCAATACTGTCTTACGTACACCCAGCTATCGCGCGGAATGCCTTTTCTTTTGTTTTACAGCGCAGTCCCCTTTTTCGGCACGAAAAAGGACTTCATATCCGCCCTTTCAAGCTCGAGCAGCTTGATCTTTTTGTCGACGCCGCCTGCGTAGCCGGTCAGGCTGCCGCTCGCGCCGACCACGCGGTGGCAGGGGATGATGAGCGAAATATCGTTGTGCCCCACCGCGCCGCCGACGGCCTGCGCAGACATGTGCGTTAGGCCCTGCTTCTCCGCCAGCTTTCGCGCAAGCGTGCCGTAGGTCGTTGTTTCACCGTAGGGAATTTCCAGCAGCAGCGCCCATACTGCCTGCTGGAATGCCGAACCCACGGGGTGGAGCGGCGGCGTGAAGTCCGGCTCGCGGCCCGAAAAGTAGATATCGAGCCAGCGCTTGGCCTCGCACAAAACAGGCGTCTCGCTCTCGGCATACTCTTTTGGCAGCGTGCGGGCAAAATATTTCTGCCCGTCGAACCACAGGCCCGTCAAGCCCTCTTCGTCCGCCGCAAGCAGGATGCCGCCGAGTGGCGAATCATAATGCTGGGTGTAAGTCATCGTCCTCGCCTCATTTCTTCTCTTTCGGCGCGTAATCGTGCAGCTCGGGGATCGCACCGCCGGACACCGCCCAGAGGTACAGGCTCGCCACGCTGCCATAGGGCGAAAAGCGGCGGCGGTACTTTTCAAAGAGCCCTCGGTCGATCTTTCGGTGGTGGTACACCATGCGCAGCCCCCGCTGGATGGCAAGGTCGTCGCAGCTCAACACGTCCTGCCGCTGCATGCAGAAGAGCAGGATCATCTCCGCCGTCCACACGCCGATGCCCTTGAGGGACGAAAGCTCCCGGATAGCCTCCTCGTCGCTTTTTTGCCAGATACCTTCTAAATCGAATGCGCCGTCGTGGACCTTTTCGGCAAAATCCGTGATGTACTCCGCCTTTTTGAACGTCATGCCGAGTGATTGGAGCTTGGAAATACCCGCGGCGAGGACCGTCTCGGCGTTGACCTCGCCGAGTGCCGACAGCATCCGCTGCCAGATCGTCTCCTGTGCCTTGGTCGAGATCTGCTGGCCGACGATGTGGTGCACGACGGCGGAAAAGAGGTCAGTATCCACTTTTCTCTCGACATGGCCGATGCGGTCGATGACCTCGGCCATGCGCTTATCCTTCTTTTTAAGATAGTCGGTCTCCTCTTCCCCGTAGGCAAAATACATTGAGCTTCCTCCCCGCCGCGTCATCTAAAACGTATGTTCTATATATTATATGGTGCCATTTTCTTTCTGTCAAGCGTGCAAGCTTTTGTAACGGACTATCGAAAAAATTTTCGAAGCCCTCTTGACTGAAAGTGTACTTTAAGTTGTAGAGTATCAGTGAACTTTAAGAACAACAGTTTTTAGAGGAGGAATATCCCATGATCAAGCCTTATATCGTATGCCACATGATGACCTCGGTCGACGGACGTATCGACTGCGCCATGACCGAGCACCTACCCGGCGTGCAGGAATATTACGACACGCTCGACGCGCTGGACGCGCCCACACGTATCAGCGGCCGCGTAACCGCGGAGCTCAAGACCTATGACGAGGCCAAAAAGTCCATCGACGAAACGCTCGAGAAGATGGGCCTTGACTACCTTGACCAGATGATCATCCACTCTCCCCAGCCGTGGAACCAGTTTCGCGTGGAAAAGCGCTATTCTGAAGAAAATAAAGCCGTCTGGCGCGCGCTCGAGGATGCGCAAAGCAAGGGCAAGGTCAGAGTCATCGGCGTGTCGAACTTTCTGCGCGACGACCTTGAAAATCTGCTCTCCGACTGCCGCGTAAAGCCGATGGTCAACCAGATCCTGCCGCACATCAGCAACACCGACCTCGCGCTGCTCGACTACTGCCGCGAGCAGGGCATCCAGGTGGAGGCCTACTCCCCCATCGCCCATGGCGAGGCGCTCAAGAACCCCGCCATCGCGGAGATGGCGAAAAAGTACGGCGTCAACGCCGCGCAGCTGTGCATCCGCTATGTCATCGAGCTCGGCGCGGTCGCGCTGCCGAAGACGGCCAACCCCGACCACATGGCGAGCAACGCCGCCGTGGACTTCACCATCTTGAGTGAGGACATGGAGACGCTCAAGCACACGGACCGCATCGCCGACTACGGCGAGTTCAACATCTTCCCCGTCTTCAGCGGCAAGCCGCTCGCGTAACGAACGCAAAAGGAAAAGGAGAGAACGCAGCAGCGTCCTCTCCTTTTTTTACAAAAGCATGCAGAAACCGATCTGCATACAGAGCCATCTTTCAAAAAGCCTCTTATTTCTTCTCTTCCTCGCGCACAAACATCATCAAAAAGCTGACTGCGAGCAGCAGGCAGGACACCCAGATGCCCTTTTCGGCAAAGCGCGCCGTCAGGACGCTGCCAAGCCCCGCGCCGACGGCAAAAATACCGATGACGCCAAAATACGTCAGTGCCTTTTTCAGCACCTCGCGGTCGTGCGTGTGGAAGTAGGCGCACAGCGCCTCGGTGCCGCTGCGCATGTTGCCGATGCACATGGTGCTCGCGTAGGCGTGGCCGCGCACCTTGCGGAAGGTCTGCACCTGCATCGCGCAGACGAACGAGACGAGCGCGTTTGCAAAGGTGTTGACCTCCTGCGGCAGGAAGCCGACAAAAAACAGCAGCACGATCTCGGCCAGAATGATGAGCTGGCGCCAGTGCACCTTTTCCATGCACTTATAGCGGCGGTGGACGCATTCCGCCACAAAAATGCCCGCCATAAACGAGATCACCGGCACAAAATAGCGGAAAACATCTGCCCAGTCGCCTGCAAAAAGGTGTGTGCTCATCAGCACGATGTTGCCCGTCTGCGCGTTGGCAAACACCTTGTCGCGGCAGCAATAGGTATAGGCGTCCTGCAATCCGCCGGATAAAATGATAAACGCGGACATCAGGAACGAATCGGACATCTGCCCGCGCGGTCGATCAAGCTGCATGGTTACATTTTGGCTCCTGTTCGTTAAAATTCCGACATGATTATACGGCGGTGGCCGCGCTTCGTCAAGCGGCTTTTGCGTCGAGCCGCGCGGTGTATCTGCGGATGCACGCCGCAGCGTAAACGGCGGTGACAAGCTCCGTGATGGGCATGGCGAACCAGAGCGAATCCGCGCCCGCAAGAAGCGGCAGCATCAGGATCAGTGCACCGCTGATGACGAGTCCGCGCGCGACCGACACGATAAACGCTGCCTTCGGCTGTAAGATGGCCTGGAAATAATACGTCGAGAAGATGTTGAACGGCAGCAGCAGGAATGAGATCGCATACGCGCGGATGATGGCCGGGGCCATCGCCAAGATCGTCTCCGTCGGGCTCATAAAAATGCGGATGCAGAGATTCGGGCACGCCACGCTCGGCGCCGTCCAGAAAACGCCGAAAAATACGACCGTCCACAGCGCATATCGCAGCGTCTCGCGGATGCGAGCCTCTTTCCCCGCGCCGAAATTCGTCGAAATGATGGGCTGGGATGCCTGTCCGACGCTGTACGCGCAGCACTGGACGAATGTGCTGACGTTGATGATGGGGCCGTAGATCGCGAGCGCGTCCGAGCCGAGGTATTGCATGATCTGGCGGTTGAAGAGCACAGTCAGAATACCCATCGCCATGTCGATAAAGAAGCTCGAAAAGCCCGTGACGGCGATCTTCCACAGCTTGCGCGCAAGCCTCTTTGGTTTCACGAGGCGCAGCGTGTTCTTCCTGCTCGCAAAGTGTGTCAGCATCACGAGGAACGACACCGCCGAGCCCAGCGCCGTGGCAAGACCCGCGCCGTAAACGCCCATATCGCATGGGAAGACGAAGAACCAGTCGCCGAGCACATTGAAACGGTTTTTGCGCCCTTGAGACGCCCCAAGCTCTTTTGATTCCCATTTGCCTTGTTTGTGGGCTGCTCCTTCTGCCTGTTTTGCTCATCGCTTTTTTCTGAATTTTCCGTGGACAATTTCTTCCTGATGGGGTAACATCATAGAAAAACAGGAAACGGAACACTTTTTCATGGACAAGTACAGCATCTTAAAGCAATATTACGGCCACAGCGCGTTTCGCGCGGGGCAGGAGGAACTCATCGACTCCATTCTCTCTGGGCGCGATGCACTGTGCGTCATGCCGACGGGCGGGGGCAAGTCGCTCTGCTATCAGATCCCCGCGCTGCTCCTGCCGGGCATCACGCTCGTCGTCTCGCCGCTCATCTCGCTGATGAAGGATCAGGTCGCAGCGCTCAAGAGCGCGGGCGTTCCCGCGGCGTACATCAACAGCTCACTGACAGGCGAGCAGATCCGCACGGTCTACGCCCGCACGCGCAAGGGTGCCTACAAGCTCATCTACGTCGCGCCCGAGCGGTTGGAAACGAACAGCTTTTTATCGCTGATGCAGGAGATGGATGTGTCGTTTCTCGCTGTGGACGAGGCACACTGCATTTCGCAGTGGGGACAGGACTTCCGCCCGAGTTACCTCGGCATTGTCGATTTCATCAATGCCCTGCCGCGCAGACCCATTGTCGCGGCCTACACCGCGACGGCGACAAAGCAGGTGCAGTCTGATATCCTGCGGCTCTTGCAGCTGCAAAGCCCGTACCGCATCGTGACGGGCTTCGACCGTCCGAACCTCTATTTCGACGTGCGCCGCCCGAAAAACAAGTTTTCCGCCCTCGCCGCACTCATTGACGAGCGGCGGGGCAGGAGCGGCATCGTCTACTGTGCAACGCGCGCGGCGGTCGAGCGCGTGTGCGACAGCCTGTGTGACCGCGGCATCGCCGCCACGCGCTATCACGCGGGCCTCACAGATGAGGAGCGGCAGCAGAATCAGGACGATTTTCAGTTTGACCGCAAGACCGTCATGGTCGCGACGAACGCCTTCGGCATGGGCATCGACAAGTCAAACGTCAGCTTTGTCATCCATTACAACATGCCGAAAAGCCTCGAGGCCTACTATCAGGAGGCGGGCCGCGCCGGACGCGACGGCGAGAATGCCGACTGCGTCCTGCTCTTCGCGCCCGCTGATGTGGAGACCGCACGCTTTCTCATCGAAAACGGCGGAGCCGACCAGCTCTCGGAGGAGGACGCTGCGCTCGTGCGCAAACGCGACTATGAGCGCCTGCAGGCGATGACGGGGTACTGCAAATCCGTCGACTGTCTGCGCGGGCGGCTGCTTGACTACTTCGGCCAGATACACCCCGCAAACTGCGGAAACTGCTCCAACTGTAAAGCGACCTACCAGACCGAGGACATCACTCTCTCGGCGCAGATGATCTTATCGTGCATCATGCGCATCCGCGAGCGGCTGGGCTACTACGTCGGCAAAACGCTCGTCATTCAGGTCCTGCGCGGGAGCCGCGACCAGCGGCTTTTGTCGCTCGGCCTTGCGAGCCTGTCGACCTATGGTCTCATGGACAAAACGTCGCCAAGCGTCATCGAGCGGTACATCGAATACCTCGAATCTGCGGGATATCTCGAGGTCGACCAGCACTATTCGACGCTCAGGCCCACAAAAAAAGCATCCGCCGTGCTCTTTGACGGCGAATGTGTGCTGATGCAGAAGCGGGTGGAACCGAAGGCAGAGAAAAAGCGCCCGCGCGGCGCGTTTTCGGACGAATTCGAGGAAAACAGCCTTTACGAGGCGCTGCGCGCCCAGCGCGCGGAGCTTGCCAAGCGCGAGAGCGTTCCCGCCTACGTCATCTTTTCGAACGCGACGCTCGCCGACATGGCGGAGAAAGCGCCGCGCTCGCTCTCAGAGCTTCTTGAGGTCTCGGGTGTCGGCGAGCGGAAGGCCTCCCGCTACGGAGAGGCCTTCCTGCGCACCATTGAGGAGTATATACAGCAGCAGGGGTAAAGCGGGCTCACTTCAGCACCGTGCCGTCTGCCAGCGTGATGGTATAGCCGTTGAAGTTGATGGTGCCGTTGCTGGTGAGGCTCGTAAGCGTGCAGTTGCCGGTCAGGTTCCACGTGCAGCCGTTCTCGATCGTGACGACCGCGTTGTCGCTGACGGCGGTGCCGCCCTCGGCATTGTCGATGATGTTGATGGTGCCGGTGAAGGTGCTGCCGTTTTTCATCGTCATCGTGAGATTCGAGATGGTATCGACGATGATATCGCCTGCAAGCGTCTGACCGTCTGCGGCGAATTCGACCTGTGCGCCGTTGCTGCCGGCCGTGCCCCAGCCGCGGCTGGCGGAGTTGCCGACCACGCGCAGCAGCGCGCCGTCCGCATCATTGTTGACGATATTCACGCCGGAGAGCGTCAGCAGGCAGCGGGTGTTCGTGATGTAGAACATGTCACCGCTGCTGCCAACGAGGCTGCCGCCGGTCATCGAGAATACGGACGTGCCGACGTCCGCGTCGCCGCTCATGGACTGATAGATCATCACGTTGTGGACGTTTTCCGAAGAGCTCGTACCCTTGGTGTCGCTCATGTTGCCGGTGACATAGCAGTCTTCGAGCGTGATGGAGTTCTTACCCTCGATGCCAAGGGCTTCGGAGTTGTTCGCCGTCAGGTTCGCATTCTTCACGGTGATGTCCGCCGTGGAGTAGACCGCGGGGGAGTTGTAGCCGTTCGAGGTGTACGCGCCGCCGCTCACGTTGACCGTACCGCCGCCGCGGTCGGAGCGGATGGCCGCGGACGAGTTGCCGGAGGTCTCGACAACTAAGTTGCTCGCGCTTGTCGTGCCGCCGCCGTAACTGAACACGCCGTTGCCATTTTGCGCAGAGGACGGGACGGTTGCATTCTTGATGGTCACCGTCGCGCCGTTCATCGCGAGAAGCGCTGCGTTCATGCCGTAAAAGTCGCCGTCCTCGGTGTTCGAGGCCGCACCCGCGCTCTTGTCGACGGTGACGCCGTCCACGCGCAGGGCGTTTTCGTCGTCGCCGGTCGAGGTGTAGCTTTCGCCGCTGTAGGTGCCGTCCTCGCTGATGGTCGTGGCGGCGGTGCCCTGCGTCACCTCGCCGCTGCCGCCAAAGCTCTGGCCGCCGCCCACGGACTCGACCGTGGCGCTCGCCGCGGTGTTGTTGCTGCCGACCTCAACGGTCAGGATATCACCCTCGGCAAGGTCGCTGAGCTCGATGCTCTCGTCATTTTTTGTAATTTCCGCATTCGCGAAGTCGAGCGTCACACTCTCCTCGCCCGCGGTAAAGCTGCTGCCGCCCATGCCGCCGGAGCGCTGCCGCTCGGGGCCTCGCCATCAGGTTTCTCTGGAGGCTGGCTGCCGGAATCACCACTCTGGCTGTTGGAAGAACTGTCCTGGCCGCTCGGCATCTCGGGCGGCTGGCTGTCGGTGCTGCCGCTCTGGCTGTCGGGCTTTGCGGGCGGCTGACTGCTGTCGGACGATGCATGATCCTCACTGCTGCTGTTGCCGCTCTGCGTTTCGCCGTCCAGCTTGTCGGGCGGCGTCTGGCCGGAATCGGAACTGTCAGACACGTCATGGGACGGCATACCGCCCGCACTCAGCTCGCCGAGCTGCATCGTCACGGCAGTGCCGTCAATATCGGTGATCTCGCCGGTGATCGTCTGGCCGGAGCAGTCCGATGTTTTGCTGCCGCACGCGGCGAGCGACAGTGTCAGCGCCGCCGCACAGAAAAGAGAACGAATCTTTTTGCTTTTCATCAAAAATGGCCTCCTTCGTCATTGTGTATCCCAAATGCTTCCGCGGGGCTGTCGTTTTTCGCTTTCCCCTTGGAACGAGGTCATGATTGCCCGCCAACCTAAAAAAACTAAAGGAAAGCTTGAACATTTTGTTTTTCACGAAAACGCAAAAAGCAGTGCCGCCTGAAATCAGGCGGCACTGTTCCTATTGATATGATGTTCCCACCGGCGCGGCGCAGGCGGTTAGTTCGCTCTAACTTGCAGTCTTTTGAAAAGCCGCCGCAGGGCAGCTTTCCAATATATCCTGCTTTCCCGCTTGCCTTCGGGAAGGTGATCGACCTTGCGTATTGTAGCACAGCGATTTTCGCATTGCAAGAGCGGTTTTCAAATTTTTGCGATATTTTCTGTGCATTCTACGCGTTTTCGCCCCGTTTGCCGCGATAGGCTTTTCCCATTCCGTGTCCCGCGGCACTTGCATCCCGCGGCTTTCGCTGGTATACTATGTTCAGAAGTTAGATGCATTTAACAGAATTGATATTTCACACAGAAAAGACGGTGAACGATATGGAAGCATTTTACGGCATTTTGATCCCATTTCTCGGCACGTCGCTCGGCGCGGCGTGCGTGTTCTTCATGAAAAAGTCGCTCAGCGACGCTGTGCAGCGCTCGCTGACGGGCTTTGCCGCGGGCGTGATGGTCGCGGCCTCGGTCTGGAGCCTGCTGATCCCCGCCATCGAGCAGTCGTCGGCGATGGGGAAACTCTCGTTTCTGCCGGCGTTTCTCGGCTTTTGGGTCGGCATTCTCTTTTTGCTGCTGCTCGACCACGTCGTCCCGCACCTGCACGCCAAGAGCGGGCAGGTCGAGGGGCCGAAGAGCCAACTCCAGCGCACGACGATGATGGTGCTGGCCGTCACACTGCACAACATCCCCGAGGGCATGGCCGTCGGCGTGGTGTATGCGGGCTATCTCTCCGGCAGCGCACAGATCACGGCGGCGGGCGCGCTGGCGCTCTCACTCGGCATCGCGATCCAGAATTTTCCCGAGGGGGCGATCATTTCGCTCCCCCTGCGCGCCGAGGGCATGGGCAAAGCAAGAGCTTTCTGGGGCGGCGTGCTCTCGGGCATCGTCGAGCCCATCGGCGCGGTGCTGACGATACTCGCCGCGTCGCTCATCGTTCCGGCGCTGCCGTATCTTCTGAGCTTTGCCGCGGGCGCGATGCTCTATGTCGTCGTCGAAGAGCTGATCCCCGAAATGTCGCAGGGCGCGCACTCCAACATCGGCACGGTGTTCTTCGCCGTGGGCTTCAGCCTGATGATGGTGCTCGACGCGGCGCTGGGATGAAATACGGCAGGAATGCAAGCAGGAGGCGATACCGAGCGGTACGCCTCCTGTTTTTTATGCTGACGCCAGCCTTGCGCCTATTTTTCCACCCGAATAAGATTGCTCTCATACGGCCGCTTGCCGGAGAGCACTTCGTCGTAAAAATTCTGCTTCCAGTCGATGTAGGCGACGCTGTCCTGCAATTCCCGAATGCCTGCGCGCAGTGCCTCCTGCTTCTGCGCCGGCAGGATTTTGCGCTGCGGGATGGTGCGCTCGCCTTGCAGGCAGAGGGCGAGGTAGTCCTTCATCTCCTGAATGCCCATGCCGCATTTTTTCAGGCGCATCAGGCTGCTGATCCACGCGACGTCCCGCTCGTCAAACACGCGGCGGTTGTTTTTGTCGCGCTTGACGTTGGGGACAAGCCCCTCGTTGCAGTAAAATTTTAAGGCCTGATAGGTCATGCCCGTTTCCTTGCAGACCTGCATCATGGTGTAGCGCATGGTAATCCCTCTCTGCTGCGTAAAAATTGTGTTTTTCCCTCAAAAGCCTCTTGACCGGTTGTTACAACCGGTATTTATAATCGGCAGTATCAACCGGAAGTTGCCATCGGCAATGATAGCAAACAGCGGCGAATACCGCAAGAAAAACGGTCAGAGAGGATGCGTTATGATGAATAATTTTATTTTTGAAAACAAGGCCAAGGTATATTTCGGCAAAGGCGGCGTGAAGGAGTACCTCGGCGGCCTGCTCGCAAACTTTGGCGAAACCGTCATGCTGGCCTATGGCGGCGGCTCGATCAAGCGCAACGGCGTGTACGATGAGATCATGGGTATCCTGAATGCCGCAGGCAAGCGCGTTGTGGAATTCTCCGGCATTATGTCGAACCCCACCTACCAGAAGGTGCAGGATGGCGCGAAGCTGGCGCGTGAAAATCACGTCGACCTGATCCTCGCCGTGGGCGGCGGCAGCGTTTCCGACTGCTGCAAGGTCATTTCCGGTGCGTTCGACACGCTGAGCCACGCGATGGAAACCTACTTCGGCAAGCCGGATGAAAACAACCTCTCCGATGATATCAATGAGGCCGCCATGCGCAGCGTCATCCGCAACAGCCGCATTTTGCTGACCGATCCTGAAAATTACGACGCCAGAAGCGAGCTGGCGTGGGCGTCCGCCATGGCAGAGAACGGCGTGCTGAAGATCGGCAAGGTCACGGATTTTCAGGCGCATCAGATCGAACACCAGCTGGGCGCTTACACCAATTGCAACCATGGAGCGGGTCTGGCGGTGATCCATCCCGTTCTGTACCGCCACATCTACAAATCCGGCACGGCGCGGTTCACCCGCTGGGCGCAGAACGTCTGGGGCATTGCGCCCAAGGGCAGCGATGAGGAGACCGCGGCTGCCGGTATCGACGCGCTGGCCGCGTTCATTAAGGAAATCGGTCTGCCGACCAGCTTTGCAGATCTTGGCATTCCCGCCGACACCGACTTCCGAGCCATCGCGGATTCCACCAACGTCACCGCTGGCTGCTGCAAAAAGTTGACGCACGACGAGATCTACGAAATTTTGCAGGAATGCCTGTGAGTATCCGCGCTTTTCGCAGCAAAACAAAGCATTCTTTGCGCTGTGCTCCATTTTTGGCTTTTCTGCCTCTTGCATTTGGGCCAAAGCGTGATATCATGGGCCAGACAAATTGCGGAAAGGGGCGGTAGAGTTGAACGCTGCATCGCAGAAAAAATCATTGGATATGCTCCACGGGACGCTCTGGGATAAGATCCCGCGCTTTGCCATTCCGGTGGCGGCCACGGCGATTTTGAGCCAGCTGTTCAACGCCGCGGACATCGCCGTCATCGGCAACTTTACCGGCGAGTTCCGCACTGTGGCGGTCGCGGCCGTCGGCACAAACAGCTCGATCATCAGCCTGATCGTCAACCTGTTCATCGGCATCGCGCTGGGCGCGAACGTGACGATCGCGCACGCCATCGGCGAAAAGAACGACACGATGGTGCACCACGCGGTGCACACCTCCATCGTTGTGGCGGTGCTGGGCGGTTTGATCGCGGCGATCATCGGTGAGCTGTTCGCCATTCCGCTGCTGAATCAGCTGAATGTGCCGGACGATGTGTTCCCGCTGGCGCTGCTATACCTGCGCATCTATCTTGCGGGCCTGCCGGTGATCCTGCTCTACAACTTTGAGGCGGCGGTCTTCCGCAGCGTGGGCGAGACGAAAATTCCGCTGATCGCGCTGACGGCCTCCGGCGTTCTGAACGTGATCCTGAACCTCTTTTTCGTGGCCGCGCTCCACATGAGCGTGGACGGCGTCGCGATCGCAACGGTGCTGTCGAACGCGGTCAGCGCGGCGATCTTGTGGGGTTTCCTGCTCAAAACGGACAAGGTCATCCGCCTTGAGCCGAAAAAGCTGCGCATCGACGGGCTGTGCCTCAAGCAAATTCTGCGCATCGGCGTTCCTGCGGGTGTGCAGAGCGCGATGTTCTCCATCGCGAATATCGTCATTCAGGGCGCGATCAACAGCCTCGGCACGGTCGTCATGGCGGCGTCGAGCGCGGCCTACAACATTGAGGTCATCACCTACGATATCCTCAACTCCTTCTCGCAGGCCTGCACGACATTCGTCGGACAGAACTTCGGCGCGGGCGAGATCAAGCGCTGCAAGAAAACGCTGCTGCTGTGTCTTCTCGAGGGCATCATCAGCCTCGGCGTCGCCATTGCTCTGATCCTCTTTTTCGGAAAGTCGCTGCTCACCATCTTCAACGGCGACCCGCAGGTGGTAGAGACGGGCTATATTCGCCTCATGCTGATCATGCCGTCGCACCTGTTCAGCCTTTGCTACGAGGTGCTTTCCGGCTACCTGCGCGGCTTTGAAATTTCACTGCCGCCCGCCGTTTTGACGATGCTGGGCGTCTGCGGCGTCCGCCTGAGCTGGCTGCGCTGGGTCTTCCCGCAGTACAAGACGTTTATGAACATCATGCTGGTCTTCCCCATCAGCCTTGCGACCACGGCGCTTCTAATGCTGGCAGCGGTGCTGTACTTCCGCCCCTCGCGCCGCTATGCGCATCTGCAAAAGAGTGATGGCGCGGCTTCGGCAAAAATCGAAGGATAAGACCATTCCCAAAATCGACAAAGCAGGGCGCTTGCCTAAAAGGCAAGCGCCCTGCTTTACTTTTTTGATGGGGCAGCCGTTTCTAAATCGCGGATAGGAAATTTTCACATCAGCTCGCGCGTGAAATCAAGCACGCACTCGCGCAGACGCAGAATTTCCTCTGGTGTGTTCTTGCTCAGGTGCATACCGATGCCGAGCTCCCGTCCCGTTTTCGGGCTGACCGGCAGCGTCTTTACGCCGTGCGTCCGCCCGCGCATCATGATCTCCGTCATCATTGTGATGCCAAGGCCCTTGCTGACCATGCGGATGACCGTTTCATCGTCCACATGGCAGGGGCGGATATTCGGCTTCACCTTTTTGGGACTCAGCGCAGCGTTCACGTCGATGTCGAAGCGCCCGTAGGGCATCAGGAATTCTTTTCCGTCGAATTCCTCGATGGGGAAGGTCTCTTCGCTGTCGGTGGGATAGTCCTCCGGCAGGATGGCGTACATCGCGTCGTAGTAGAGCGGTGTCCAGTCGCAGTTGATGTGGCTCTGCCGCGCGGCAAAGATGACGTCCGTGCGCCCCTCCTCGAGCAGCTCAAAAGGTTCGAGCTCGTGGTCCACCATGCGAAGATCCACGTCGGTCTCCGGACACACGCGGCGGAAGCGGTACAGAATTTCCGGCATCCAGTGCATGGCAAGGCTCGCATAAGCGGCGATTCGGATCGTCGCCGTCCGCTTTTGCGTGATGGTCTCGATCTGGTTTTCGAGCTTCGCCGTCGCGCTGAGGTATTCGCGGATCGCAGGCAGCAGCGCCTCCCCGTCCTCTGTCAGCGAAATACCGCTGTGGTCGCGCCGGATGAGCTTCATGCCGATCTCGCGCTCCAGACCGTTGATGAGGTGCGTCAGCCCCGACTGTGTGTAGCCCACGACCTCAGACGCTTTGGAAAAGCTGCCGAGGTTGACGGCGGTCATCAGAATTTCAAATTTTTTGCTGTCCATATTCCCACTCCTATAAAGGGTATTTTGATTTGTAATATACCTATTATAACCGAGCGTTTCTCTTTTTCAAGTGCAGGGTGTAATATTTTCAACACAAAGGAGTTGATTATCCCATGACTACTAAAAAATTGACCTTCCGGCAGAAGATTCTCGTCGCCGGAACGCTGTTTGGAATGTTCTTCGGCGCGGGCAACCTAATCTTCCCCGTACATCTCGGCCAGATGGCCGGCCGCAACGCGGTCGTCGCCACGATCGGCTTTATCATCACGGCGGTTGGCATCCCCATCTTCGGCGTCGCCGCCATCGGCATCACGCATTCCGACGGCCTGCAGACGCTCTCGGGCAAGGTCGGCAAGGGCTACGGCATTTTCTTTACCTGCCTTCTGTACCTGACCATCGGCCCGCTCTTCGCCATCCCGAGATGCGCGACCGTTTCGTTCACAACCGGCATCACGCCCTTGCTGGGCGCGGATTCGCCGGAGTGGCTGTATCTGCTTGTCTTTTCGGCGGCGTTCTTCGCCTTCGTGCTGTTCTTCTCGCTGCGCCCCGGTAAGATCACCCTCTGGATCGGCAAGATCATCAATCCGCTCTTTCTGTTCTTCTTCGCAGTGCTGATCATCGCGGCGCTGCTCTCCCCCGGCGCAGCGATCTCCTCGGTCGAGCCGACGGAGGCCTATCAGAACGGTTCCTTCTTTCCCGCGCTCATTGAGGGCTACGGCACGATGGACGCCATCGCCGGTCTCGCCTTCGGCATCGTGGTCATCGACGTCATTCGCCGCATGGGTGTCAACAACGACGACATCATCGCCGAGGACGTGCTCTCCTCCGGTCTTCTTGCCGGTGCGCTGATGGCGCTGATCTACGTGCTGTCCATTCTGGTCGGCGCGCAGTCGAGAGGCATTTTCGAGCTGTCCGAAAATGGCGGCATCGCCCTCACGCAGATCGCGGGTCATTACCTTGGCGGCGTGGGCCAGTTTATCCTCGCCTTCACCATCACCTTTGCCTGCCTCAAGACCTCCATCGGCCTTGTCACGGCCTGCTCGGAAACGTTTGTCAAGATGACGAACGGCAAAATTTCCTACCGCACCTGGGCGATCCTCTTCACGGTGTTTTCGTTTGCCGTTTCCAACATTGGACTGAGTGCCATCATCGAGTATTCCGTCCCGATGCTCATGCTCATCTATCCCCCGGCCATTGCGCTTATCCTGCTGGCCTTTATCGGCAAGTTCTTCGCTCATGACCGTGCCGTGTATGTCGCAACGATGATCGGTACATGGGCAGCCGCTATTTTCGACTGCATGAAGACGCTGCCCGCGTCGGTGCAGACTTCGCTCCGCCTCGATGTGCCTATCGCCTTTGCGGAAAAATATCTGCCGTTGTTCGACAAGAACCTCGGCTGGCTGCTGCCTGCACTCGTCGGCTTTGTGATCGGCATGCTCATCCGCTCGAGCCGGAAGGGCGCGCTCGTCCCCCATGCCTGACGAACCAAATTAAAGTAAAAACGCACCGCACGGCAGAGTTATTTCTGCCGTGCGGTGTCATTTTTTCAGCGGCTCCGAAAACGGAGAATCAGCAAGCTGCCGAGGTTCACCAGCAAAATCGTCGCGGCCCATGAAAGAGGGAACGCATGGTACAGCATCGGGAGCGTTGGATGCGCACAGCATGGGAGATAGATTATGTGCAGTCCTCCATCAAAGATGCTCGCCGATCTGGAGCAAAAATGGGGCATGACGCTGCTGGAGCGCAGTAAAAGCGGCGTCTGCCTGACCTCCGCCGGGGAGCCGGTCAGGCCGTTTTTGCTGCTGGAGTACAGCGGAAAAGCCGAGGTCTCCGACTTGCTGGAGCGCGCTCATGTGCAGTCGGACATCCACTTCACCGCCTGGGAGGATTTTACCATCACGGCGATGGTGGAAAGGAGTCTCGGCGTCAGCATCCTGCCAGGCCTGATCTTGCAGCGCATCCCGTACAAAATCGAAATCCGCTCCTGCAGCAGCCCTATTACCACCCAATCGGCCTTGCTATGAAGAAGCAGGCCCACCCAACACCCGCCGTGCAGAAGTTCATCGAATACTTCCATCGCAGGAAGTAGCGAAGTAGGCTACAACAGCGGCGCTGGCGGTCGAAAGCTGGCAAAATCACCGTTTCCGTATTTTGACAACAAAAAAGCACCGAAAGCCAAGCTTTCGATGCTTTTTGGAGTGTGTTGACAAAAAAGATGCGGGCGCAAAGCTTTGTGCTGCAAGGGTTTGCAGGCTTTTGAGGCTCGATTTTCCGTTTTGCAATTCGAACCCCCAGCATCTTGTGATGACGGATGAATGATCTGTAAATGTGCGCGTGGATCTGTAAATTACAGTATACGTGAAAATACATAAAACGTCAATTCCAATAGACCAATTTTGCGAGCCTTTTTTCTGCTTTTTTTACCGGATGTTAATTTCCCCACAAGTGGCTCAACACCCGCTCAAATCCCCGTGTGGGGGTGGTTACCTTGGGGGTGCCTGCAAAAAGCGCACACGGCGGCTCACAGGGGCGAACACGGTGGGGAAGGGTGGAGCCGCCCACCGCGGGGTGGCTCTGTTATAGGGAGAGCTCAGTTTGTCAGCCTCATCCATGCCTGCTTTTCCTTCGGTGCCTGCACGATCCAGTCCAGAAGGTTTTGGCTGTCCTCCAGCCACTTTGCCATTTCGAACATCTTTGTTCTGGCTTGCATACTGTCCATGCGCAGGCTCGTTTCGAACAGGTCTCAGATGTTGTCCAGCGTTTCCAAGCCGGTGGCATTCATCGGGAGTTCATCCTCCGGCAACACATGCGCTACCGTGCCACCTTCGCCTGCGGCGCGGATCGCATCCAGCTTACGATCCAGGACAGAGCAAAATACCACTACTGGCTGTTCGGCCACTACCACGACAACAAAGCCATTGATGAAAAGCACATCCTGCTGTGGGAGCAGATCGTGCGGGTTATATGAGATAAGGCCGCAAAGGAAAGGACGGCAGACTTGCCGTTTTTCCCTTTGTGACCTTAAAATAATGAACCTTTTACAGAACCAAAGAGGGCGCTGTATAGACTCTGGCAGCCAACTCCTGATTGAGCATATACAAACTCTTGGGGTCAGTGCCGAATAACTCCATCTTGGAAATAAGATCGTTTGCGTCCGTTTCTTCCTCGCCCTGTTCCTTTACAAACCAGTCAAGGAACTGCATGGTGCGAAAGTCTTTCACATCATAGGCGGCACTGTAAATATTATTGATGAGGCCAGTCACATATTCTTCGTGCGTCAGTCCGGCTTTCAGGACATCCATGTGGCAGGAAATCGAAGGAGCTGGCTTATCAATAGATTCCAATGTCACAGTCTGATTTTGATTTTGAAGATAGGTATAGAACAGCATAGCATGATCCCGTTCCTCTTGCGCCTGAATCATGTACCAGTTGGCGAAGCCATCAAGTCCCTTGGATTTGAAATAATTAGAAAACTCCAGATAGAGATATGCGGAGTAGAACTCCTTGTTGATCTGCTGATTCAGCAGCTTATGTACCGTTTTGTCCATTATGGATTTCCTCCCGTATTTTATGATTTTGAATTGCTCATAGAATAAAGCAATTACTAAAATCCTTATACCATCATTCTTGACCTGTGTCAATCCTGTAAAATTCCGCTCCCTTTTACCTTTTGTGTGGATAATGGGCGATGATACGGTTATTGTCCAGATAATCCATCAGATCTGTGATTTGAGAGAAACCCTCGCATTTCATAACGATAAAAGCACAGACCATGGCTTCTTTCGGGAAGCCCCGCCGCCCGGTTGCCGCTCTGGGCAGCGTGAAGTCCAAGCTGCTGAAAAGCTTGTCATAAAACATGGCGGCGCTTTGGGATGTGAACAGCGTCACATCCTGAATGATTTCCTGTCGGTAGATAGCGGCCAGCCCCTTTCTGGTTGGTTTTCTCTCAAGTCAATTTTACCAAAAAGGGGCTCCGCTTTCTATACCATATGAGTGATTTCCGGTTTCAGCCATGGCCGGAAACCATTGCAATTACTACTCTTTTGGAGTTTTGCTCATGGCTGAGCTCAGATCCAGAAGTGAGGTGACCTCCTGCGTGTCACCCACAGGGATGTCCCACACTGTGCCAATGAGGAAGATGCACTCCCGATGGAGTTGCACATCGAGGCTGGGATGGAGCATCAGCAGTGCCAGCCCCTCTTTTGCGACGTTCATTTGAAGATCTTTTGCACTTTCAATCATCATGTTTATTTCCTCCTGTTTTTGTTTTGGGCAGTGCCCGCATCAACACAATGGCACAACGCAGTCGGGAGAGCTATTCGTGAACCCGGACAAAGATTTATGCCTGAGCTTGTGAAAAACTTACTTAAATAAAAAGTGGAGACACATTAGCCAATCGCCAGTGCGCCTCCATTCATCATTTCAGTCGGATAATCTGCTTGTAGAGCATTACGAACTTTTTCTCCACAACCATGTTTTCGTGGTAGTGTCCGAAGAACCAGTATTGGAACCGGCATCGCTCTCGAACCTCATTGAGAAAGTCTGTCAGGGCATCCCGTTGGAACAACCCGCCGCTGAATGTGTCCTGAATGCTGCTGGGGCAGCAGTGGGTGATGATGTAGTCCACATCCCAACCTGTTTTGTCCAGTGCTTCTCTTGCGGTCCGGTATTCGTCCTCGCCGGGCAGTTCCTCTTTCCACCAGGATCGGTGGTTGATTCGGTAGAGAGCCCCCGCGGCGTTGAGCTGCCGGAGCTTTCGCTCGTAGTTCGGATCGTCTGGTTCCAGAATGCCGTCCCGGATGTCATGACTGCTGGCCCCGCCCATGGTAAAGATTTTCTTTCTGCAGATCTCGTAGAGCTGTCCTCGCATCAGGTGCAGGACGCTGGGACGGATCGGCTGCACCAGACCTCCATGCCACTCACTTGTCGGGTAACTTCGGAGCAGATCATAGTTTTCGTGATTCCCACTGACGAACAGGGTGGTGAATGACCTGTCCTCCAGCCAGTCGAGCCATTGTTGTTCAATCTCACTGCCATCCCAGACGCCGCCAAAGTCACCACAGATGATGAGGTAATCGTCTTTGGTCAGGCCCCCTTGCTCGCGGAATGCCACAGGGCGGAGCCTGCTGAAATCACCGTGGGTGTCACCGGTCATAAAAATTGCCATCTTTTTTCGCCTTCCCTTTTTATTGTAATCCTTGCTCGAGCACCACATCGGAGTCTCTAAACTGGATGCGGATCGTGTCGGCGTCCTCGACCGTGATCTTCTGAATGATCTGCCGGACGAACTCATCGTCGAACTCCGTATAGCCCTCGCTGCATTCGATCAGGCTGTCCCACATTTGCTGGCGCTTGGCAACTTGTTCTTCCAGACCGACTTCTTCCTGCTGGGTCTCTAAAATTTGTTCCTTGAGAGATGCCTTCTCATCCGTCAGGGCTTTCATTCTGGCGTTCAGATCAGCGTCGGCCATGTTGGACAGCAGCATGTCCAGCAGATCAGCCTGCTCATGGCTGACTTCGTCAAGGCGGCGCTTCAGCGTCAGCAGTTTTGTACCGGTCTGAGTCAGCGCCTGCTTGGCTTCCTCCACCATCGCCAGCACATCGGGGCAGACCTCCTGCCGGATGGCTGCGTACTCGTTCATGGCGTTGAGGATGGCACTGTGGAGCTTGCCTTCATCCAGCGTAGGCGAGGCACGGCAGTATTTTGTACCGAACTCCAGCCGGGAGACACACCGCCAGACGATGCGCTTTTTTTCGTCTCTGGCCCATGTCACCCGCTTGTAGGGGGAACCGCACTCACCGCACACCAGCAGTTCCGTCAGGGCGTATTTGCCGGAATATTTCCCGAGTTCCGTCTTGCCGCTCTTTTGCAGCACCTTTCGCTTGCTGGAGCGGCGCGTCATTTCTTTCCGCACCAGATCGAATGCCTCTCTTGAGATGATGGCGGGGTGGTTGTTTTCAACATAGTACATGACGCGCTCACCGCGGTTTTTTCGAACCTTCTTGGAGAGGCAGTCCGTAACATAGGTTTTCTGCAGCAGAGCATCCCCAATGTACTTTTCGTTGGTCAGAATGTTATGGATGATGGCGGGTGACCAGCACTCCACACCCTGGGCTGTGGGAACACCGTCCTCGTCCAGCTCCCGTTTGATCTTGCCTAACGTGCAGCCGTCCAGATACCTGCGATAGATGCGGCGGACGATTGCGGCTTCCTCCGGCATGATCTCCGGCTGGCCGTCCTCGCCCTTGCGGTAGCCCAGCATTTTCTTATATTGAAAGTGGACATTGCCTGCCTTTGCGCTTTTCTCTTTGCCCCATGCAACATTTTTGCTGAGTGACTCAGACTCTGCCTGGGCAAAGCCGCTGAACAGGGTGACCAGAAACTCGCTGGATTCTGTAAGAGTATTGATATTCTCCTTTTCAAAGTACACGCCGATGCCATTGGCTTTCAGAAGTCGGACCGTATCCAGACAATCCACCGTGTTTCGGGCAAAGCGGGAGAGGGACTTCGTGATGATGAAGTCGATGCGGCCACGCTTGCAGGCGGTGATCATCTTATTGAACTCCGCTCTCTTTTTGAGGCTGGTTCCGGAGATGCCCTCATCTGCGTAAATGCCCGCCATCTCCCAATCAGGGTTGTCCTGAATCTTCTGGGTGTAGTAGGTCTTTTGGGCTTCATAGCTGTTGAGCTGTTCCTCGCTGTCGGTGGATACGCGGCAGTAGGCCGCCACACGCATCTTGCCATCGTAGTTTCTAAGTAATTCTTCCGGCTTCCTGGTCGGTGGGATTTCCCGCACACGCCGTTCTAAAGTGGTTGTTGCTGCTTCCATGGTTATTTGTCCTTTCCAGTGAAGTTATCATCCGTAAATGTGAGGCTCACCGTAGCGTCAGACGCGACGGTGATATAAGAGACCACCCGGCGAAAGCGGAGCCAATCCACTTCCACTGGGCAGTCTGAGGGTTCACATTCAGAAATAGGCTGGGGGCAGCAGTCATATCGTGCGGCTGCCCCCTGTAAAATGAGAGCCATGACTGCTTCGGGTGAGTCAGGCTGTTCGAGCCCTCGGTTGATGGCGTTGTTCAGCCGAATGACCTCCGCAGAGGGAACATAAGCGTCCGTCTCCTGGCATTCATGCGTCTGCATTTGGTGGGCAACTTCTTGGAACGTCTCATCCGTATCCAGAGAAACGGAAATGCCGCAGTGTTCGCATTTGAGATACACCTTGCTGCGATCCTGCCAGCGTCCACCCAGACGAACCATCTTTCCACCGCAGATACATCGAAAGTAGGGCTTTAACCGGTCAACGACCGTCACCTCTTCGGACACCTGCCGCCTGTCATTCTTTTCTGAAATCTTGTCCTGCACAGCTTGGAAATCGGTTTCCGCGATCATCACAGGATAACCGTCTTTTCCGGTGTAACGGGCATTTTCCAACATGCGCTTTATCTTATGCTTGTTCCAAAGCGGTATTTCGGAGCTGTATGGAACGCCCTGCCGATTCAACGCATCGGAGATGTCCTGGTAAGATGCTCCGGCACTGTAGAGGGCGAACAGCATCTGAACGACCCGCTGCTCTTCCGGAACGATCTCCAATGCGCCGCCACGGATCTGGTATCCATATAAAATCTTGCGTTTTGTCATCTTACCGCCACCTCCAATCGCTCCCTCAGTTCCAGCCCGCCATAGAGTCGGAAACGAATCTCTGTTTGAGATTCCGCGATGATCTTTTCCACGAGACTTTCGAAGAGATCATCGTCGAAGTCATCCATCTGTTCCGGCCCGTCAAGAATCGTCTGCCGCACCTTCCGAAGCGCGTCCATGACCTCGTCCAATGTTTCATTCTCCGCCAGCCTGCGCCGTTCCCTGCGGAGCTGCGCCAGCTTGGCGCTGATCACATTCATGCGAGCCGTGCAGGTATCGGCGTCCAGCAGGCCATTGACACGCAGGGTGCTGATCTTATGGCTTTCCTCTGTGGCTTCTGCGATGGCCCGGTTGATGGTCAGGGTTTTCGGGTTATTCTGCTGCAGGACGGCGTCAAGGGCGTTCATCTGCTCCATAGCGGGCTTTAGGATCGTGTCGGCATTGCACTTGAGCTTGCGGTACATCCGCAGGAATGCAGCGCGGATCTCGCTCTCCGGAATGCGGCCTACATGGCAGGCATCGGCACTGCGGTCATGGGTTCGGCAGACCCATGTTACATATCCGTTTTTGCTGGTTCGGCGCAGAAACATCGTCCCACAGTTCCCGCATAGGATTTTCAGGGCGAATGGACTTCTCTCTCGGCGCCTTTTCTCTTTTTGTGCTTTCTTGCGCAGCAGCTCCTGCACTTTTTCAAAGGTATCACGGTCAATGATGGCCGGATGACTGTTTTCGACATAGTATTGCATCCGCTCCCCCCGATTGCGCTTTTGCACGAACGGGAAGCCGCAGCTATAGGATTTCTGGCAGAGCGTGTCTCCAATATACTTCTCGTTGGTCAGCAGATATCGGATGCTTGTCTCCTGCCATTTCTCGGCGCCATTCTGCGTCGGAATGCCTTTTGCCGTCAGTTGCTCCGCGATCCATTTGGAGCTGTTTCCTTTGAGATATGCATCAAAGGCCCAGCGTACCGCAGCCGCTTCTTCCGGCAGGATCTCAAGGTTTTTCTTGTCTTTGATCCGGTATCCGTAGGGAGCGCTGCAGGTGATGAATTCTCCGCATTCCATGCGGTGCTGATAGCTCAGACGCTGGTTTGCCGAGATGGATAGGGACTCCTGCTGGGCCAGAGAACCGGAAACGCTCACCATCAGTTCGGTGGTGAGCGTTCCTGTGTCGATATTTTCTTTTTCGAATCGGACAGTGACGCCCATACCGGAGAGTTCTCGCAGGGAGGCGAGACACTCTTTGGTGTTGCGGGCGAAACGGGCTACTGACTTCACCAGAATGCAGTCGATTTTGCCCTTTCGGCAGTCCCGCATCATGCGATTGAAATCGTCCCTCTTGTCCACGCGCGTGCCGGTCAGGCCCTCGTCGGCGTACACATCCACCAGATCCCAGCCGTCGTGCTGAGCGATCACCTCGGTGTAGTTGCGGATCTGGGCCGCATAGGAATGCAGCTGATCCTCAGAGTCTGAGCTGACACGGCAGTAGGCGGCGACACGCAGGTGCTCCGGCACAAGCGCGTTGGGTTCAATCACTTTCACCGTGGCCATCAGCGTTCCTCCCGCTGGTGGGCAGCCATCGCTTCGCTGCGGTTCACGCAGCCATGCAGGTCTTCGATAAAGGTGTTCAGGGCAGACGGGCTGTCAAACCCGTTGATGTAAACAACGCCGTCATTCTGCGTGTACTTGTCACCGTCCTGATACCCCAGCTTTTCCGCCTGCGCCGCCTCAAGGATGTCGATCCAAACAGAACCGTCTTTGCGGTAAATTTGTCTCAAATAATACTGGTATTCCACACTGTGTCCTCCTTGCATCTTTTTGGGCAACACACAAGCTACCACACTATCCGCGGAATAGCCAGCACTATTCCCGAACAGTCTGCGGGGCGTATTTTTCTCTGGCGAGTCCCTTGGCATAAGCCAATTCCTTTGCTGACAGAAGGCCCTTCTCGGATAAGTGTTCCAGCATCCGGATGGCCAGCCGGTACTGCAATTCCTTCTTGGCGTCGATCATGCGTCCACCTCGAAATAGCTTTCCGGCTTTCGCTCCCGCAGGAACTTCGTTACGGCCCGCAGGCTGCTCGTGGTGCGCATGTCCGGCAGAGCCTCCCGCATGGCTGCGTAGTAGCGGTGGCCATGGCTTGCGCGCTCATCCAGAATGGCAATGACGCAGGTATCGGACTCCGTTCGGATAGCCCGCCCAAAGCCCTGTCGCAATTTGATCTGCATTTCCGGAACGGCCACATTCTGAATAAACTGGCGAAGGGATGCGTATTCCTCCCGCTCTTTTTCCTTCAGTGCGTCCGGATAGGCGAAAGGCAGGCGGGGGATCACCAGCAGGGATACGCAATCGCCGGGGAAATCAAAGCCTTCCCAAGCCGCGCCTGTGGCCAACAGCACAGCTCCCAGTGTTTGCCGAAATCGCTCCGTCATGTGCAGGGCGTTTCTGCCCAAGGTAAATAACGGGAAGCTGAGTTCCCACTCCCGCAGCCTATCCTTTACCGCCGACATGGCGGCGTAGGAGGTGAACAGCACCAGCGCATGGCCCCAGGCCGCGCGGATGAGTTCCGCGATTTCATCTGCCAATTCATCATAGTACGTTTCCGAGCTTTGGCTCGGTGGAAGCTGCGGCAAGTACAGCAGACAATTCTGCTTATAGTCAAAGGGAGATAGAGAAACCGATTCCGTTACGCGCCGCCCGTCCATCAATCCAGTCTGCGAACGAAAACGATGAAAGTCATCCCCTACAGCCAAAGTCCCAGAGGCCAGCACAAAAGCGTGTTCCGGCCTTCACAGGACCTGGCGCATCTGTTCCGTCAAATCTGAAACGGTGGCGCACAGCATGGTTCCGCCATCGCCGTCATCCGCTGTGTAGAGGATCATATTCGTTCTCGGACTGCTAAAGAGAGACACCGTGCCGCGCAGCTTTTCCAGCTGCCTGCGCCCCTGCGCCGACAGCAGCCTGCCGACCTGCTTCTCAATAACAAGAAGAGAACGGCTGGGGATCGTCAGTAAGTGAAGGTACGCATCCAGGGGTTCGGTTTCCTCGCTGGGCTGCGTGAGTTTGCGGAGCAGCGGCCCCATCGTGCCTGCCAGCACATCTGCTGCCAGCAGATACCGTTCCGCGCGGAGCTGGTGGATCATGCTCTGGATGTCACCGGCTGTCAGCGTCATGCCAAACATCTCCCGCGCCGCCTCCGGCAGCTTATGGGCTTCATCTACGATGATGACGCTATGCTCTGGGAAAATGGGTCGTTTCCCCTGACTGCGGTGGATGGCGTCCGCCAACAACAGATTGTGGTTACAGATCTGGAACACATATCGATCCGCGTCGCAGCGTTTCAGAAAGCGCTTATACCTGCAATCCTGATGATCGCAGTCACAGAACTGTGGAACGCAGACACGTTCCCGGTCATACCCGCTGAGATGGGGGACATTGTCCATGTCCAGCGTTCCCTTCAGCGTGCGAAGGGCGTCGGCGGCTGCCGGATCTTTCTTTTGAAAGTTCACCTGACGAAGCCGCCTTTGCAGGCGTTCGTCGCAAACATAATGACCTTTTCCTTTGCGGATCACAGAGAGCAGCGGGCGGTCGATCTGTCCGTCTGCCAGCAGGATGCAGGACAGCAGCGGAAGGTATTCCGTCTGCACGGCGTTCTGCAAGGCGATGCTGGAGGTTGAGATAATGACGGGCTTGCGCAGCGCCTCCGTGTCGGATCGGTTGGCCGCTGCGGCAGCTACCAGATAAGCGTAGGTCTTGCCGATGCCGGTGCCTGCGTCGCACAGGGCGATGCCACCGTTCAGCATGGTATCCAGCATCCGGTGGCTGAGCTTGATCTGCTCGGAACGCTCCGCCATGCCCTGGGCAGGCAGCAGGTCTTTGAAAATATGGTCGATCATGGCGTGGGCTTTCTGCCTGTTTGTATCATTTGTATTCATCCGTGGATTTCCCCTATCATGATAAAAAGTATTTTTGTCATTCGTTTCACCGTATTTGCAGCTCGCGCCCCGGTGGATAAAGGGAACAGTACGGACAGAAGGCGGCTACCTTCTCACGGGCGTATTCCTGGGATCTCTACTGCTTTCAACCCCAGGGCAGCCCAGCCTCATCATGCTGGCCAGTGCTTTGTGTCTCATTATCAGCCCGAACAGAGTCAATGCCAGCCGACTTTGCCAAAGTCGGCCCGTCACAGGTTTTATCGCTCGCCGAAGATATCTCCTCCGGGTCATGGCGCACACTGCGCGAACGCTCATCCGTCCGGGCGGTTGCCCGTACTGCTGGTATGCACTTTTCAAGGAACAGTGAGGGATCTCCTTTTGGGTCCCTCACTGTCCTCCCGAAAAAGCCCTCGGGTGAATACCCTTAATTTGAAAAATTCTCAAAACATTTCTTCAGATCCCGCAGAATACGGTCCCGGCGTTTGATGACCGCCCTCTGGGTAATTCCGATCCGCGCCGCGTAGTCTCTGGTGGACACGCCATCGAAGAACAGCGCGTTGATCAACTCCCGATCCGCGTTATTCAGAGACAGCATGGCCAGCAGCAACATCTCCTTTCGTTCCGCAAGGCTCTGTGCCTGCTCTCGTTCCAGCGCTTCTTCCTCCGCGCTTGGGGCTGCTTCCGCGCCGACATAGTCCGAAAGCAGGTCGTCCTCCGCCATCTGCTCCAGCGAGAGGATCTTCCCAGAAAACTGTTCCTCCCGCACATACCGCTCCCGGCGGTCCGCCTGGGAGTAGGCCAGATACACATCCTCCGCCACTTCCACATCCACACCATCCACGGTGATGATATTGGCGATTGCTTCACCAGCTTCGTTATAAATGCGTCTATAATTGCGTTCTTCCTGCCATTTTTTCATTTTTCGTGACTCCAATCTCAGATTTTTTTGAAAGTTCTGAGATCGGGTCACGGGTATTTGGCGACATAGGTCTGCCAACGCTGGAGCATACAAGTCCTTTCCGCCACTCAACAATGCGAAAAGGGCGCAAAAAAAGAGCCTTACGCATAGCTGAAAAGCTACTTGTAAGGCTCCTAACTCAATACTTCCCGCTTACGTCTGATTCGACGCTGGGTGGTTGGTGCGCTTGACGAAGTTATATATTGTTTTGTTTTTTCTTAATTCAGGCCCATGCCGTATCCCTACAGAGAGTGGGTACGATGATCGGCGGCTCAGTCCTGTGCCGCACGGTGATCCCCACCTGCATACCGCACCTTGGACACTTTGCGATAATATCAGCTGGTTCATTTCCTACCATGGCAAACAGCCGATATTGGGAGAGAGCCGCTCCTGCAGGAGCATCCGCGATCCGTCCCTTCTCGCAGATGGGACAGCGAAGGATCTTGCGTATTTCTTGCTCCATGGCGCCTCGCTTTCTCTGTTCTCTTTTTTGAGAACAGCTTCCTAAAATTTTTTCACAGCAGATGATGATTCTCCAGCCGGATACGCATGGCTTGCTTGGAGACTTGAAAAATGCCGGCCATATCCGCGACTAATTGCTGACGGTCCCTGCCAGACTGGAGCTGGTAAAAGCATCGTTTTACTTGAGGCAGCGGCATCAGAAGGATGGACCCCAGCAGATTCGCCTGCATTTCCAATGCGCTGTTCTGCGTTCTGACGATGTTTGTTTCTGTCATCATGGCTGCACTCTCGCCGGTTCCGCTGTACAGTCTCTTATGCAGCAGCCAGTGTGCCAGCTCATGAGCGCAGGTAAAGCGCAGTCGGCCTGTGGAGGCATCCTCTCTGCAGAGGGAGCTATCGATGAGTATGGTGCCGCCCTTGACCGCAATGACGGTATATCCTGGGATATCGTAATCATAGATAATGGCGCCGCCATCATCAAAAATCGTTTCGCCCAAGACACACCCGGTTTTCCGCAGGCACTGATATTCCAGCGTGATCCCCTGTGCTTCGATGATATCCTCGATAGGGATCATTCTGGGAACGCCATAATAGAGATTCGGATCATAGGCGGTGATGACTTCGCGGGCGATCCCCTCCAGAGCCTGTTCCCTGTAATATGGTGTTCTCATGCCTTGGTATCACTGTCCTCTCCTGATGATCTCATGCGCCGGTTGATTCGGTCGATAAAATCCTGCCACTCCTGGTCGGTGGCGTCTGCCTCCCTGGCTGTGCGCAATGCAGCCCGGACGATCTCTCGATCCATGATGTAGTCCGGAAGGTCTGCGGATACCCGATTTTGCTTGGATTTTGCCGCAAGGTCAAGCATCCATTCCCGTTCTGGCTTGTCCAACTGCAGCAGCAGGGCCATCCGTTCCAGATATTCCTGCGAAGGAGCCGCGCGGCGGTCATTCTCAATGTTGCTCATATAGACCGGCGACAAGTCCAGCTTTGCCGCCATGCCGCGGAGCGTCAGGCCGCGCGCCATACGCTTCTCCCGAAGGAAGCTGCCAAAGGTCTGTTCCACGCATTTCACCTCCTCGTGCGTTCTCTCAATTGGGAACAGTGCCAGTATAGCAAACATCTGTTCGATTAGCAAGATGAGAAAGCAGAGGTGTTCCCCGCAAGGAACACCTCTGCTGGATCATTGCAGCCATGCGGCCATGCCGCGCATTTCGTCCAGCACCTCTGCGGGGCCGAGGATTTGGATCTTGCCGCAGAAGGTGAACACCCATGCAAAAAACGGTGGACTGGGTGCTACCTCCACGATGGCCTTGAAGTGGCCGTCATCTACTGTCACCGTTGAGACTTCTTCTCCAAAGCGGTCTATTACGCTGCGCATGACCTCGTTCTCGCACAACAGCTCCACCGTACACAGATCGTCCGGGTACATTCCGAATATTTTCCGCACATACTCAGCCGGGTCGAAGTCCGGCATACAAACAGCCGCCTGGTCGGATGATTCCACAGCCACCATTCGATCCACTCGGAACTGTGCCAGCTTCCCGTGCTTTTCCGACCAGCCCACTGCGTAATAACAATCCCGGCTCCAGATAAGGGCATACAGGCTGAACTGATAGCGGTAACCGTTATGCTTGAGTATCTTTTCTTTCTGCGGGGTGTATTCGTAATACTGAAAGGTGATCTGCCGTTTATCCTGAATGGCGTTATGGATCTCATCCACGCTGTAATAAATACACTCATTCTCCGGTTTGGCGGTACCTTCCATATAGATATGCCGATCCAACTGGCGGGCATGAGATTTACTGGTGAGCTTACCCAGCTTTCCAATAAGCCGCTCGCTCTTTTTGGCCGTAATGAAGCGGGAGGATTCTACCGCGTCCACCAGCAGCTTCAGCTCCGGCAGTTCGAACAGCCTCTCACCCACGAAGTATTGATTCTGGGTGCTTTTGACACAGACGATGTCCATACCGCTACTTTGCAAGACTTCAATAGCGGAATATACGCTCTTGCGCCCTGCCTGAATGCCATGCTCCTGCCAGAAAGCAAGAATATCCGCCACAGAGACCGGATGCCGGTCATCCGTATGCTCATACAGATACTGCTGTAAGAGCAGCAGACCGTATTGGGATTCATTTTTCATACCGATTTCCTTTTCTGTTTCCACATTTTTAGGAACAATTCGTTACAGTACTTCTTTATAGCTATCCCTTTCGGGTGATATACAAGCCCTCGCGGTGATTAAGTCATGACTTTTTGCTGCTCACATTTTCGCGGCAAATCTCCAAGGCTGGGAGCGGCAATCATAATCGTACAACCGGAGCAGCGCCGCGCTGATCTTCTCAAATTGTGTGACGCCGTCACAGTAAAACCGCTTGTCACGCGGTATACTACGCATAAAAGCACAGCCGCAGAGTACATCTGTGGCTGTGTTTTGTGTTCAGTTGCTCACTGTTGCGTGGACTGGATATGGAGAGACAACATATCTCCCGATCTTACATGGGTTATCTTATCTGCCATCACTCTGGCAGTTTGCCTTGCAGATATGTCGGCATCCCCACTGCGGTCGTATCCGGCCTGACCTTAAACACGGCTTTTTCAATCTACCTCCCTTATCGGTTTTCCGCGATATATTTTTCCGCCATGTGGACTGCCACCGCGCCGTCCGCCACGGCGGTGACCACCTGACGGAGGGGCTTCGTCCGCACGTCGCCCACGGCGTAAACGCCGGGAATACTGGTTTCCGTGGTCTCTCCGGCCACAATATAGCCGCCGCCGTCCAGCGCCAGTTGACCCACCGCCAGCGCCGTGGCGGGCTGTCGGCCCACGCTGACAAATACGCCGTCGCAGTCCACCACGCTTTCCTCACCGGTGACGGTGTCCCGCAGGCGGACGCCGGTCAGCCTGTCCCCGGAAAGCAGCGCGGAAACGACGCTGTTCCAACGGAATTCCACGTTTTCGGCCTGTGCCAGCGGCTCGTGATAGATCTTGGTGGCCCGCAGGGTGTCTCTGCGGTGGACGAGGATCACTTTTTTCGCCACGCGGCTGAGAAGGAGGGCATCTGCCGCGGCGGAATTGCCGCCGCCCACCACGACCACCGTTTTGCCCTTGTAAAACATCCCGTCGCAGGCGGCGCAGTAGGCCACGCCCCGGCCCAACAGCTCCGTCTCTCCGGCAACGCCCAGCGTTCTGGGGTCTGCGCCGGTGGCCAGCACCACGGTTTTCCCCCGGAAGATCCCCTCACTGGTTTCCAAGAGCTTGGGAACCGCCGTCAGATCCATGCGGAGGACTTCTGCGTATTCGCTGCGTACCCCAAAACGCTCCGCCTGCTTTTGCATCTTCTCCGCCAGAGAGAAGCCGTTGATCCCGTCCTCAAAGCCGGGATAGTTGTCGATCTGCTCGGTCAGGGCCATCTGCCCACCGGCGGACAGTTTTTCCAGCACGATGGTGTCCAGCCCCGCCCGTGCCGCGTACAGGGCGGCGGTGTAGCCGCCTGGGCCGCCGCCCACCACGAGCATATCATAAACATGATTGTTGTTCATATCTGAACCCTCCGTTATTTCGCCAAGGCTTCCTGAATGAAACGGTCGATCTCTGCCTTTGAGCCGGGTGCGGTGACGGAATCCACGGCCTTTCCGTTTCGGTACAGCACCAGAGTTGGGATGACCGCGATCCCCTCGGCCCCCGCCAGCCGCGGCTCCTCGTCAATATTGATCTTGCCGACAACGAGGCTGTCCGCGTATTCCTCTCCGATCTTCTCATACGCAGGGCCGATCCTCCGGCAGTAGCCGCACCAGGGCGCCCAGAAATCCACCAAAACGGGCTTTTCCTCCCGGATCGCCTGCTCAAACTGCTCCTGATTCATATTCATAGCTGCCATATCTGTCAGCTCCTTTCCTTTGTTTGGGTATAGTATACTGCGTGACAAGCGGTTTTACTGTGACGGCGTCACATAATTTGAGAAAATCGGCGCGGCGCTGCTCTGGTTGTACGATTAGGCTCCTTGAGCTCTGCAAAGCTTTTGGAGTTCAAACAGAAAATACCAAGAGCCAAAGCGACTGTGGGTATGATCAAATCAGATTGTACGAGCTGACGCTGTCCTGCCGATCTCTACAGACCGTAGCTGCTTCATCCATTTGCAAAACCCCTTTCTGTGTAAAAAGCTGTGTTTCAATATCCGTGATCGTAATGTGCGAGAGATAGGCGGTGCATTCCTCATTCATGCTCCGGTACAGCGCATCCATCACGCCCGCCATGCCAGAGCAGATGGAGCAGTCCCGGTCAATGTCGCCGCTGTGCCACGCACAGTCCACAAAGCGGGTATTTATCGCCTCCGCCACCTGCCGGAGAGAAAGGGCTGCGGGGTCGGTGCAAAGGCGATAGCCGCCGTCCAAGCCCTCCCGGGTCTCCACCATTCCCGCCTTTTTCAGCCCCGCCAGCACCCGGCGAACGCGGGTGGGGTTGGTGCAGATGTTCTCCGCCAGCGCTTCGCTGCTGAGGGAGCGTCCACTGTGGCTCAGGCAGATCAGCGCATGGACGGCCAGATTAAAAGAACTGTCCACTCTTACCCCTCCTTCACAAGCTTGTAGGGCCAGTCGATGACGCCGCCGAAGTCGTAGACGTTCTGATACCCCAGCTTCAGCAGCTTTTCCGCGGCGTCCTTGCTGCGGCGGCCGCTGCGGCAGTAGATCAGCAGCGTGGCTTCCTTGTCGGGCAGCGCCTCGGGCATTTCGCTCCCGATGCTTTCGTTGGGGACAAGAACGGCGTTTTCAATATGTCCGACGTCGTATTCCTCCCGGGTGCGGACGTCCACCACCACGACCTCCTGCGAGGCCATCATCTCATAGGCTTCCTCGGCGCTGATCTTATGATACGCCGCCTTGTCGGGCATATCCTCCGCCTTGTCTTCTTTTGCCTTGGACAGCGCGCAGCCGCTCAGCAGCGCAAGCGAGGCGGCAAGTGCCGCAAAAAGTAATATCTGACGCATAATCAACCTCCAATGTAACTGTGTTCGCTACTGATACAGTTTATACTGTGATTATAACAGATACAGTTAAAACTGTCAAGGTACTTCGGGGCTGCTTTTGGAGCACAGGCCCTTTGTGGTTGTTGACAGAGAAAAAAATATAGGTATAATAAAAGCAAAAGAATAAGACTCATTCTTGCATTTGGAGGGTTGGCGGTATGCCAAAATACGCAGAGGAGATATTGGCCGCCGTAACGGAGCTGCAGCAGCATCCCACGGCGGAGCAGGTGTTCCTGGAGATG
>OGYY01000716.1_pt1 | contig 32659 bp, 25 predicted proteins | sample 1576671 | NCBI WGS metagenome assembly OGYY01 (sample SAMEA3541593, study PRJEB24748) | human gut metagenome | biome: human gut; feature: human-associated habitat; material: faeces | place: China | collected 2012 | reverse complement strand
CTCCAACATCTTCTGTCGCTGTCTTATCTTTAATCTGTGAATTAAATCCGATTGTACTCTGATCCATTCTTGCTTCGATAATCTTCTCAAGTCCGTCAAACGCACCACCACATATAAAGAGAATGTTAGTTGTGTCAATTGGAATAAGCTCCTGCTGTGGGTGCTTTCTTCCTCCCTGTGGTGGAACAGAAGCAACAGTTCCCTCTAATATCTTAAGAAGTGCCTGCTGTACGCCCTCGCCAGATACATCTCTTGTTATAGATACATTTTCTGACTTCTTGGTTATCTTATCTATCTCATCAATATATATAATTCCATATTGTGCCTTTTCAACATCATAATCAGCCGCCTGAATAAGCTTTAATAAAATGTTCTCTACGTCCTCACCTACATAGCCTGCTTCTGTCAAAGTAGTAGCGTCGGCCATAGCAAAGGGTACTTGCAAAATTTTTGCTAAGGTCTGCGCCAACAGAGTTTTGCCGCTGCCGGTGGGACCAAGCATAAGAATATTAGATTTTTGCAGTTCTACATCACGCTTTTCCTGTGGATTATGCAATTCGTAATTTATGCGTTTATAATGGTTGTAAACAGCCACGGAGATCACCTTTTTTGCCTGCTCCTGGCCGATCACATACTGGTCCAGCTTTTCCTTTATGGCATGGGGGGCCGGGATATCCTTCAGCTTAAAAAGCTCCTTTTTCTGGCCCTCTTTCTTTTTCTTCACCCGTTTTTTTCCGGTGATGGCGTTGAGATCGATCTGGCCGATGGGGATCCCAAAGCCCATATTCCCCCAGGGAAAGCCTCCCTGGTACGGCGCTTCGTCCTCTTCCCCGGCATCTGCCTCTTCCGCCGTCTGGGTCTCCTCCGGCGCATCCTCCTTCGTTCCAGGCGCTCCCGGCTCTGCGTCCTTTTTTTCTCCATGCTCCAAAAGCCCGCCTCCGGCCTGGTCCTCCGCCTTCTTTTCCCCGGCGTTTCCAGTACCGGCGCTTCCGCTCTTCCCAGGGATATTCTGCCACATTCCCATGGGCATTCCGGCGTTCCACAGCTGTTCCGGCGTGATCCCGGACAGACGGCTCATATCAAACCCGCTGTTCATGACCGTATCAAAGGCCTTCTGCATACAGTCCCGGCAGATATCGATGCCGCCGGGCAGTGTGATCATCTTTCCGGCCTTGCTCTCCGGTCTCCGGCAGACGTAACAGACCTTATCGTATTCGTCCCCGTCGTTTCCATTTATGTTTTTTTCTCTCTCGTCCAATTTTTTTCTCCTTCTTGTGAATCCCTCATCTGTCAGAAAACCATTATACGGTATTTTTCCCGGGTCTGCAAGAGAAGGGAGGAAAAAAGGCTGGCGGTCTGTCTGGCCGTCAGCCTTTCTCTGTCTGTTATGGTCTGTCCTTCTGCTGCCTTTCCATTCCCCCGTTCTCTTCCTCCTGGGGTCTTGCATTCAGGGTGATGGGGATCTCCTTTTCCACATATTCACCGTTTTCCAGTCTCTGGACCGTAAGGTTTACTGTGGTCCCTTCTTTATAATAAGTCAGGAGCTTCGTAAGATCCGCGTAATTTCTCACGGTCTCCCCGTCAAATTTAGTGATGATATCCTTTTCCTTCAGCTCAGAATTGGCGGCCGCGGAATCCTCTGTGATCTTGTAAACGTATACGCCCTCGGGCATTCCGTAAAGCTTCGCCATGGAGGAATCAATATTCTGGATCTGGATTCCCAGATATCCCTGTTCATCCTCGCCGACCTCCACCTTGGTGGTACGGGTCTTTAAATCGTCGATGATCTCCTTAGCATGGGAAATGGGGATCGCATAGCCGACGCCCTCAACCTTTTCATCTGCGTACTTTGCCTCATTGATTCCAATGACCTCTCCCCTGGAGTTTAACAGAGCGCCGCCGCTGTTGCCCGGGTTGATGGCCGCATCGGTCTGGAGAAGCGTCCTGGTGACGCCGTCGGTGGTCACCTCGCGGTTCAGTGCGCTTACATAGCCCACGGTCACCGACTGTCCATAGCCCAGCGCGTTTCCGATGGCGATGACGCCCTGGCCCACTTTGAGCTCATCGGAATCTCCCAGCGTGGCCGTCTTGATCTGCTCCAGGGTCTCTGCCGGGATGTCGCCCAACTGTACAGCCACCACGGCCAGGTCAGACTCGGAATCCGTTCCTTTGATGGCTGCATCCACGCTGGTTCCGTCGATGAAGGTCACCTTCATCTCGGTGGTATCCTCAACCACGTGATTGTTGGTCACAATGAGAAGCTCCGCGTCATTCTGCCCCACGATGATGCCGGAGCCGCTGGACTCCGCCTGGTAGGTCTGGGGGCCGAAGAAAAAGTTATTGCTCTCGTAGATAATCTTATTGTGGATGGCCACAACGGAGGGCATGGCCTCCTCCACGATGGCGGATACATCGTTGCCGATGACGGCAGGCGCCTGCTCCTGCGTTCCGCCTCCGTCGGACGCGTCTTTGGAAACCTCGGTCTGTGGCTCTGTCTCCGAAGCCTTCTCCGTCTCCTCCGCGGACTGCTCCACCTGGCTGCTGTTCGCCATGCGGTCCGCCGCCAGATTCACCAGGCCGATGGTTCCGCCGGTCACGATGCCAAACAGGACTGCCGCCGCCGCGATGCCCGCCGCCCATCTGGCCGTATGGCCCTTGCGGTAATATTTGCGCTTCGGGTCATCGTCCCGTCCGCCTGTGCCGGTCCCGCCGCCATATGCGCCGCCCGCGCCCGGCATGCCGCCAAACATGAGCATCTGGTCGTACTCTTTGCGCTTCTTCTCGTCCGAAAGCGTCTCGTAGGCCTCGCTGATCTCCTTGAACTTGGCCTCGTCGCCGCCGGCATCGGGGTGATATTTTTGCGCGAGCTTGCGAAACGCACTCTTAATCTCTTTGTCGGAGGCGCTCTTGGATACGCCCAGGATGTCATAGAAGGTTTTGCCTGCAGCCATCGTAGCTCCTCTCCTGTTATATCCGCCGTCCCTGCGGACGGCGGCTCATGCTGTCACATGGCACTTGGCCAGAAAGGGCCCCGGGTTTTGCCCCGGGGCCCTTCTCAATTACTCCTCGGTGCTCTCGGCCGTATCGGCCGCAGCATCCTCGGGCGCCGCTTCGGGCTCCGGTGCGGGGCGCTTCTCGCCACCGTAGGTCACCGTCACCATCGCGGAACGCAGGATGCGATCCGCCATGCGGTAGCCCTTCTGGTACACGTCGTTGACGGTCTCGTCGTACTGCGATGCGTCCTCGACGCGACCCACAGCCTGGTGCTCGAGCGGATCGAACGCCTCACCCTTGGGATCGATGGGCTCAACGCCCTCGTGCGCAAACACATCAAGCAGCTTGGCATGCACCGCATCGACGCCATCGACGAACTGCTTAAAGTCGTCGGAAAGCTCTTGGCTGCGGGCATGGTCGATCGCGCGCTCGATATCGTCAATCACCGGCAACAGCGCGGTGACAAGCTTCTCGGTCGCGCGCTCGCGCTCGGCGATACGCTCATTGGCGGTGCGGCGACGGAAGTTCTCCCAGTCGGCCTGCAGACGGGCGGTACGCTCGGTGGCGTCCTTTGCCTTGCCCTCGGCGGCCTTCTGAGCCTCTGCCGCAGCATCGAGCTCATTGCGCACGTCGGCAAGCTCCTTTTGGGCCTGCTCGAACTTGAGCTTAAAGTCGTTGTCGGCGGCTTCCTCACCGGCGCGGATAGCGGCTTCCACCATCTCGTCCTCGGTCATCGTCGCCTCCTTGTTGGAATCCTCTACCTGGTTCTCGGCAGCCTCGGCGGCCGGGGCCTCATTGACCTCGGTATCGTCTGCGGCCTCTACGGGAATCTTCACGTCCTTCTCCTCAGAGTCAACGGGGGCGGCGCCGGCGGCAGCCGCCTCCGTGCGAGCTTTACGGGCGGACATGATTACTTGTCCTCGTCGTCCACAACCTCGTAGTCGGCGTCGACTACGTCATCGTCGGCAGGCTGGGCACCAGCGGCACCGTCGGTCTGCTGCTGAGCGTCGGCGTAGACAACCTGGGCCAGCTCGTAGGCCACGGACTGCAGGGACTCGCCGGCGGCCTTGATGGCCTCGACGTCAGAGCCCTCGAGCGCCTTCTTGGCGTCGGCGATAGCGGCCTCGGCCTTGGACTTCACGTCAGCGGAAACCTTGTCGCCCAGCTCGTTGAGGGTCTGCTCGGTGGAGTAGCACAGGCTGTCGGTCTGGTTGCGGACCTCGACCTCTTCCTTCTGCTTCTTGTCCTCCTCGGCATGAGCCTCGGCGTCCTTGACCATACGATCGACTTCGTCGTCGGACAGAGCGGTAGAGCCGGAAATGGTGATCTGCTGCTCCTTGCCGGTGCCCTTGTCCTTAGCGGAGACCTTGACGATGCCGTTGGCGTCGATGTCGAAGGTGACCTCGATCTGCGGCACGCCGCGGCGGGCAGCCGGGATACCGGTCAGCTGGAACTTACCGAGCGACTTGTTGTCGCGGGCAAGCTCGCGCTCGCCCTGGAGCACGTTGATCTCGACGCTGGTCTGGTTGTCGGCAGCGGTGGAGTAGACCTCGGTCTTGGAGGTCGGGATCGTGGTGTTGCGGTCGATCATCTTGGTCATGATGCCGCCCATGGTCTCGACGCCCAGCGACAGCGGGGTAACGTCGAGCAGTAGGATGCCCTCGACGTCGCCGGTGAGCACGCCGCCCTGGACGGCAGCGCCGTCGGCAACGACCTCGTCGGGGTTCACGGACATGTTGGGCTGCTTGCCGGTCATGGTCTTGACGAGCTCCTGGACGGCGGGCATACGGGTGGAGCCGCCGACGAGGATGACCTCGGTCAGATCGGAGAGCTTGAGCTTAGCATCGCGCAGGGCGTTGGTGACAGGCTGCTTGCAGCGCTCGAGCAGGTCACGGGTGATCTTCTCGAACTCGGCGCGGGTCAGCGTGTAGTTGAGGTGCAGCGGGCCGGACTGGTTCATGGTGATGAACGGCAGGTTGATGGTGGACTGCTGGGCGGCGGAAAGCTCCTTCTTGGCGTTCTCGGCGGCCTCCTTCAGGCGCTGCAGGGCCATGGGGTCCTGACGCAGGTCGACACCGTTCTCCTGCTGGAACTTGTCAGCCATCCAGTCGATGACGCGCTGATCCCAGTCGTCGCCGCCCAGGTGGTTGTCGCCCGAGGTGGACAGAACCTCAAACACGCCGTCGGCGAGGTCGAGGATGGAGACGTCGAAGGTGCCGCCGCCCAGGTCGAAGACCAGGATGCGCTGGTCGGAGCCCTGCTTGTCCAGGCCATAGGCCAGAGCAGCAGCGGTCGGCTCGTTGACGATACGCTTGACGTTGAGGCCGGCGATCTTACCGGCGTCCTTGGTGGCCTGACGCTGGGCGTCGTTGAAGTAGGCCGGGACGGTGATGACGGCGTCGGTGACGGTCTCGCCCAGGTACTTCTCGGCGTCGGCCTTCATCTTTGCGAGCACCATGGCGCTCACCTGCTCGGCGGTGTAATCCTTGCCCTCGATGTCGACGACGGCACGGCCGCCCTGGCCCTCCTTGACCTCATACGGCACGGTCTTGAGCTCGGAGGTGCACTCGGAGTACTTGCGGCCCATGAAGCGCTTGATGGAGAACACGGTGTTCTTGGGGTTGGTGACAGCCTGGTTCTTAGCGGCCTTACCCACGACGCGGTCGCCGTCGGCACGGAAGCCCACGACGGACGGGGTGGTGCGGTCGCCCTCGGCGTTCACGATGATGGTCGGAGAACCGCCCTCGAGGACGGCCATAGCGGAGTTAGTAGTACCAAGGTCGATACCAAGAATCTTGCCCATTAGAAATTCCCTCTCTCTTGTGCGTTTGCGCCGCCTCGGCGGTCTGCCGCGCGGTGCTTCGGCTTGTCTTTCAGGATGTAGTGTATCCCCTTATGGGCCGGAATATACAAAATCTAAGTCAATTCATATAAGATTTCTTATCTCCGAGAGTTTAGGTTCTCAAATGCGCAGGTAGATGCACTGTTTGAGTTCTCGGCAGGTCTATTGAGATCTATGTAGAGATGGCTGAGGTTTGGATCCGGGGGTGCCTGGGGCTGCCTTGCGGAAAGCTCGTCCCGGTTTGAGCGTGGATTCCGGGTCGCAGTTTCCATCTGAAGGCCCAACCGGAAACTGCGACCCGGTTTTCGGCTAAATAACGGGATGCCCTTTCCGTAGGCGCGCTCAATAGCTCAATATTTCAAGTCACCTTTAGCTAACATTTGCGCAGCTCAACGGCCCCACCTGCGCGTTTTTTAGTAAACCTTGGCATACTCGGCGAACGGTATGAAGATGCCGGCCAGAGGGTATTGCAAACGGTCGCTCCCGTGGTATGTTTTTGCCCGAATCAAACCGGCGCGCATCGTCTGTAGCGTCGGTCAACAGAGAGGAAACTACCATGGCTCATCCCGTAATTGATGCCGACGAGTGCATCGCTTGTGGCGTTTGCGTCGACTCCTGCCCCGCTGGCGTTCTGGAGCTCCAGGACGTCGCTACCGTCGCTGACGAGGACTCCTGCGTCGCCTGTGGCGCTTGCCAGGACGCTTGCCCCGCTGGCGCGATCACCGAGATCGTCGAGGAGTAGCAACTCCCCCACCTGCACACTCAAAAGTACACCGTGCACAAAAAAGGAGGCCTCCGCATCGCCGCGGAGGCCTCCTTTTGTTTGTACAGGCAGCTAATTTGGCACCGCCGTTGGTTGAACTCGCGCCAGCGAAAACGCCCCATTTGAGGCAAGGTGGCCTGAAAGAGGAGGGAAGCGTACTTTGGTACGCGACCGACGATTGAAGGCCAGATTGCCCAAATGAGGCGTTTGCAGCGTCGGCTACGATAGGTCGTCTTCGTAGGGCATCAGGTCCGCCAAGTAGCCTTTTTCCTTGAGCATAGCCTCAATCTCGTCGAGGGTTTGCTCGTCCTCTGCCGCAATGCGATGGAAGTGATAGCCGCTCGTCACCGTTAGCAGTGGAAAGCTCTTGCCGCTCTCGATATCGTGCAGATAGCGCTCAACATCGCGACGGTTGCGGATGTCCAGGTCGGCCGTGATCTTACCGTACACGCGGTGATTGACGATCACGTTGAGCACGGCGCCGCCGGCGTCGACGATACTCGTGAGCTCATCGCCTGCCTGCTCCACGCTGTGGCGAACCTTGACCAAGCGCGTGGGCACGGCGGGGCTGCTGGGGGCCTCCTGCAGCACATAGCCACGGTTGGTTGCCACGACATCGTGCCCATCGGCACGCAACAGGGCAATATCCTGAACCACGACCTGGCGGCTCACGCCAACCTCGCGGGCAAGTGCGCTGCCCGAAACGGGCTCCCTGGCTCCCTCGAGCACGCCCATGATGGCACGACGGCGCTCGCGGGCGTTCATTATTTACCGTCCAGCAGACGCAGGTGCTTAAGCGAGAGGTCGAGAATCGGCGCAGAGTGCGTCAATGCCCCCGAGCTAATAAAGTCAACGCCCAGGTCGGCGAGCGCGCGGATATTGCCGGCATCCACATTGCCCGAGCACTCGGTCTTGGCGCGTCCGGCGATAAGCTCAATCGCGGCGGCCATGTCATCGTGGGTCATGTTGTCGAACATGATGATGTCGGCACCGGCCTCCACGGCCTCGCGTACCATGTCCAGGTTCTCGCACTCAATCTCAACCGTCGTGGTAAACGATGCGTGGGCGCGTGCCATCTCAATCGCACGCGTCACACCACCGGCGGCGTCGATATGGTTGTCCTTGAGCATGACAGCCGTCGACAGGTTGTAGCGGTGGTTGCTGCCGCCGCCGATCTCGACCGCGGCCTTCTCAAAGACGCGCATGCCCGGCGTGGTCTTGCGTGTGTCGACAAGCACGGTCTTAGCACCCTCGAGCGCCGCCGCCATGTTGTGTGTGTAGGTGGCGATACCGCTCATACGCTGCAGATAGTTGAGCGCCACGCGCTCGCCCGAAAGCAGCACGCGCGCGTCGCCGCGCACCTGGCCCACGTGGTCGCCGGCGTGCACCTCGTCACCGTCGGCAACATCAAACAGCACCGAGCTCTGCGAATCCAGCAGCTCAAAGGTGCGAGCGAACACATCCAGGCCGGCAATGATGCCATCGGCCTTGGCGATGAGCTCCACCGTGGCGGGGCGCGCCGTGGGGCACACGCTCGCCGTGCTCACGTCCTCAAACGTAATGTCCTCGCGCAGAGCCTGCAAAATCAGGTCATCGACGACGAGCTTCATGGTAATGGGATTCATGGTCTACTCCTCCACGGCCTGCGTGCCGGCGGCACGGGCCAAATCATCGATTGCCAGGGAGTCGGCGCTCAGGGCGCGATGACGCCCGTCGAGCGCGGGCTCGCCCGCCTGCTCCACGGCGAGCGACTCGCCGGTGCGCATGCGCCAGGCGGCACGGCGGCCCCAAACCAGGGACTCGAGCAGGCTGTTGGAAGCCAGGCGATTCTTGCCGTGCACGCCGTTGCAGGCCGTCTCACCGGCTGCGTAGAGCTCGGGCATCGAGGTGCGGCCGTCCTTGTCGACCCACACGCCGCCCATAAAGTAGTGCTGCGTGGGCGTGACGGGGATAGGCTCATCCAGGATGTCGCGACCGTCCTCAAGGCAGCGTGCGCGGATGTTGGCGAAGTGCCCGGTCACCACGTCGCGCTCGACGGGGGCAAAGCTCAGCCACTCGTGCTCGGTGCCGTCCTGCTTCATCTGCTCGCGGATAGCGGCGGCGACCACGTCGCGCGGCTGCAGCTCGTCGGTAAAGCGCTCGCCGGCGGCGTTGAGCAGAATCGCGCCCTCGCCGCGGCAACTCTCGCTGATCAGGAAGGTACGGCCCGGCTGCGGCGAGAACAGTCCCGTGGGGTGAATCTGCACGTAGTCCAGATGCTCCATCGTGATGCCGTGCTCCTGCGCGATGTAGCAGGCGTCGCCGGTGAGCTGCGGGTAGTTGGTGGAGTGATCGTACACGCCGCCAATGCCACCCGTCGCCCACAGCGTATGGCGAGCATGAATCTCAAACGGCTCGCCGGTATGCACGCCCTCGGCGGCATTTGTCAGCTCGTCGGCGGGGCGGACCGAGTTGTCCTCGTCCACGGCAACAGCGACGACACCAGTGCACACCGTGGCCCCATCGCGCTCGGCCGTCAGAATGTCGATCATGGCCACGTGCTCAAGAATCTGCACGTTGTCCAGCTTGCGGACGGCCTGGAGCAGCTTGGTCGTGATCTCCTTGCCCGTAATGTCGGCATGGAAGGCGATACGCGGGCGGCTGTGCGCGCCCTCGCGGGTAAAATCGAGGCCGCCATCGGCCTTGCGCTCAAAGTCCACGCCCATCGCCAGCAGGTCGTTGATGACCGAGCGGCTCGAGCGGATCATGATGTCTACGCTCTCGCGGCGGTTCTCGTAGTGACCGGCGTGCATGGTGTCCTCAAAGAAGGCATCGTAGTCCGAGCCCTCGGGAAGCACGCAGATGCCGCCCTGTGCGAGCATCGAGTCGCACTCGTCGACCGCGCCCTTGGAGAGCATGATCACGCGCGTGCTCGTCGGCAGATTGAGGGCAGCGTATAGGCCCGCCACGCCGCAGCCGGCAATGACGACGTCGCACTCCATGTCGGGGTATTGCTTGGTTTCCACAGGAATCCTCTCCCTTGTGACGTGACTGGGGAACCGCCCCTCATGTCACATTGTTCTAGCGCGCCGCGTACTCGAGCATGCGGTCGAGCGTGAGCTTGGCCTGGTCGGCAGCCTCGTCCGACACGCCAATCTGCACCTCGCCCTCGCCCGTCTCTAGGCAGCGTACGAGCTTTTCGAGCGTGATGAGATCCATGTTGACGCAGGTGGGCTGCACCGCGGGGAAATAGAACTTTTTGCCGGTGCCCTGGCAGCGGCGCTCGAGCTCGTAGAGCACGCCACGGACCGTCACGATGATGAACTCGCTGGCGTCCGACTCCTCGGCATACTTGATGATGCCGGCGGTGGAGCCGATGTAGTCGGCCTCGGCCAGCACGTCGGCTTTGCACTCGGGGTGCGCCAGTACGAGCGCGTCGGGATGCGCTTCCTGCGCGTCAACGATCTGCTCGACGGTGATGATGTGGTGGCGCGGGCAGTAGCCCTTGTTAAGCAGGACGTGCTTTTGCGGCACCTGCTCGGCTACGAAGCGGCCGAGGTTTTGGTCGGGAATGAACAGGATGTGCTGCTGCGGCAGCTCGGACACGATCTTGACAGCGTTGGAGCTGGTGACGCACACGTCGCTCCAGCTCTTGATCTCGACCGTCGAGTTGACGTAGCACACTACGGCCAGGTCGTCGCCGTACTCGGCGCGGGCGGCGTCGACCGTCTCGCGCTTGACCATATGAGCCATGGGGCAATCCGCGCCCGGCTCGGGCAGCAGCACGGTCTTGGTGGGATTGAGCAGCTTGGCGCTCTCGCCCATAAACTCCACGCCGCACAGCACGATGGTCTGCTGCGGCAGGCTCTTGGCGAGCTTAGCCAGGTAGAAGCTGTCGCCGACGTAATCGGCAACGGCTTGGACCTCGGGCGCCACATAGTAGTGCGCCAGGATCACCGCGTCACGTTGGGTTTTTAGTTGCTGAATGGCCTCGACGAGCTCTGCGGGCACCAGTGCCGCGCGCTCCGTTGCCGTCGTTGCCGATGCTAGGCCGGCCGCGATATCGTGTGCAAGCTCCGACGCATCCATGTTCGCGCTCTGTGCCATCAAGGCCCCTCTCTTTTGGCGAATCTTGGGGCTTTAGTATGACACCTGGCTTTACAGCTGACAAGACAGCTGTAAACCTAGGTGTAAAGTTGAAATAAAGATTCAATCATGCGGCAGGTCCATTTTCGAACTGGCAAGCTGAGGATAGCCGAGCTCTCGATAGCGCAGGAGGCATCTTTCGCCACCGCAATACCGCTCGGCGCGAGTTGCGCACCATGAGGCACGAACGGGCGCTCCCCCGCGAGTGGTCCGCGCCCAATGTGGCAAAATCGAACTACTAAGGGGGCTCAGAATGCTCAAGATTATTGCCTGCGACGATGACGTCGCTTTTCTAGATAGACTGCATCGGATGATCGACCGTTGGTCGATCGAGGCGGGCACGGCGGTCGATGTTGCGCTCGTCACGCGCGGCGAGGACCTGCTGGCCCGCCATGCCGCATCGCGCGCCGACATCATCCTGCTCGACATGATCATGCCGCTCGTCAACGGCATGGACACCGCGCGCGAATTGCGCCAGGCCGACACCGCCGTGCGTCTGGTGTTTCTCACCTCATCGCCCGAGTTTGCACTGGAGTCCTACGAGGTCCGCGCCTTCGACTATCTGCTCAAGCCCGTGACTTACGAACGCCTGGCACAGCTACTCGACGAGCTTTCGAGCATGCGCCCGGCGGCAACCGACGAGCTCGTGATCAAAACGTCCTTTGGCTACCACGCCCTGCGCCTGTCCGACATCGAATATGCCGAGGCGCGCAACAAGCACGTGGTCTTCCACCTGCGCGACGGACGCGATATCGAGGCGCTCGAGTCGTTCCGCAGCGTCGAGGACCGTTTGGCGCAAAATGTCACCTTCTTTAAATGCCACCGTAGCTACCAGGTCAACTTGCGCAACATCGACCACTTCGATCGCACGGACATCGTCATGCGCTCCGGCGTGTGCATTCCGCTGTCGCGCAGCAGCAAGCAGGGGTTCCAAGACGCCTACTTTGCGGTGCGCTTCGAGGGCGGGAGGCGCTGATGTTCTCCTCGGTCGAAATGGTCCTTTGGGCAATCCACCACGCCACAACGCTACTCTTTGGCGTCTTTGCTTCGGCGGCGCTGTGCGGCGTCGAGCTCAATCGACGCCATGCGCTCGAGCTGGTGGTTGTTACCATTCTGACCGGCACCGCCTTTTCAATCGCCAATGTCGTTGGCGGCGAACTATTTGCCCGACAGGTTTATCCACTTGCCGTGCACCTGCCGCTTATCGTCTACCTGTGTGCGCGCTACCGCCTAAGCCCGCTGCTTGCCGCGCTCGGCATTACGAGTGCTTATCTGAGCTGCCAGTTCAGCAACTGGATGGGCATCGCCGCCTTTGCCGCAACCGATTCACAGATCGCGTACTATCTGGCGCGCATCGCGACCACACTCGCCGTCTTTGCCGTCCTGCTGCATTGGGCCGGCGACATCGGTCCCCGCCTGGCGATTAAAAGCACCACCGAGCTGGGCATCCTTTTAATCCTGCCGCTCGTCTATTACGTCTTCGACTATGCCACCAACGTCTACACCACGCTGTTCCACTCGGGCTCGGTGGTGACGGTTGAGTTTTTGGCATTTGCGCTCTGTGCCTTCTATCTTATGTTTCTTGCCGTTTACCTGCGCGAATACGAAGAAAAGGAAACCGCCGAGCGAGAGCGCTGGATGCTCGAAACCCGCGACAGCGCCGCCATCAAAGAACTCGAGGCCTGGCGTCAATCTGGGCGCGAGCTGTCGATTCTTCGCCACGATATGCGCCACTTCCTACGCGGCCTGGCCACTTTAATTGAGGAGGGCCACACCGACGAGGCGCTCAAACGCATCGACGAGCTCTGCGAAGCCGGCGACCGAACCGCCGTACGCCGCTTCTGCGCCAACGAGACCGTAAACATTGCGCTTTCGTCATTTACCTCGGATATCAATAGAAACGGCATTACCGCCAACCTGCGCGCCGCCGTACCCGAAACGATCCACATGGGTGACGCCGACCTGTTTAGCGTACTCTCAAATGCCTTGGAAAACGCTATCACCGCCGCAAGCGCCGCACCCCAAGGAAAGCGATTCGTCGACCTTGACCTGCGACTTGAGGACGGCCAGCTGTTGCTGTTAGTTTCCAACACGTTTGACCGCGCGCCGCGCATGGTCGACGGCATGCCCGTGACCCAGCATGCGGGCCACGGCTTTGGAACCAAGAGCATCAAACTTGCCGTGGAGCGCATGAACGGCAACTGCCAGTTCCGCATTAACGGCGATCGGTTTGAGCTGCGCGCCGTGATGTAGAAGTGCGGTGCCGATCTTGCGGCGTGTCTTGCCCGCCAGGCAATCGCTCGCCGGCGCCAATCCGCTACAGCGGAGCGGCCGCCGGGGTCAGCTGCTTGATGTAGGCCCACATGCGCTGCTTGGCCGCTTTGTCGGTCAGCGCCGCCTCAAAGCCATCGAGCGCGAGCACGCGGCGGCCCTGCACATGGGCAACCAAGCCGGGCTTGAGCATGGCGGTGTCGAAGTCATCAATCGCCACGAGCATATCGGCGTAGGTTTCGCGCATGACATCGGCCGCGCTGTTATCGAGCAGCAGCACCGCCTCGGGGTCCAGAGCCTCCAGCGCCTCGCGGAACAGATCGCACGGCAGGGCGTGGCCTACCGCCACAGCTCCGTCGCCCGCGCCGGCAACACTCGCCAGCACACAAAAATCTTCGGGCGCGTAACCGATTGCCCCGAGCGCCTTGCGCAATGCGGCACCATCCGCGCCGGCGGCAAGTTCGCCGCCCGAGCGCTCGGCATCATCCAAATCGCCTTTGACCAGCACGATCGGCGAGCACGCGTTGCCCGCGATGCGCACGCCACGGCCCACAAGCGATGCAAGCTCCTGCTCGGCCGCCTGGGCGATGGCTTCTTTTTTCTGGCTTTGTGACGTGGGCATGCGCTCTCCAATCGTTTGCGTGCCCACCATTATATAAAAGAGCCGCCTGCGAGTGGTTGCATTGCGGGCCGTTGGGTATAAGCACGGTCGTACTGAGTTTTACGCGGCCGAGCCGCGTCGCATTATGGAGGTCACCATGGCTGACATTAAGCAGATTACCCCCGAGAACTTTGATTCCGTCGTTAACGGCAGCCTTCCCGTGCTGGTTGATTTTTGGGCACCGTGGTGCGGGCCCTGCCGATCGCTCTCGCCCATCGTGGACGAAGTAGCCGACGAGCTGGCCGGCAAGCTTGCCGTTGCCAAGTGCAACGTCGATGACAATCAGGACCTGGCCATGAAGTTTGGCGTCATGAGCATCCCCACGCTGGTTGTCTTTAAGAACGGCGAGGAGGTCGACCGCTCGGTCGGCGCGCTGCCCAAGGCAAGGCTGCAGGCATTGCTGGAGAAGCACCTGTAATACGCTGGTTACATTTTGGCGTCCTGCCGCCGTCCATGAGCGCTTTTGCACCGCTCGCCGGACTTCTGGGTGCACCGCGTGCGACCACGGATAGTATGGTAAATACAAACAGCCCCCAGTGAACGGGTGCGGGTCACACAGACTCGCACCCGTTTTCTTATGCGGTAGCGCCCCGCGCGGGCGTAGTAGAATCTGAGCCACTGGATTGCCCCGAGCATAAGGAGATTTCCCATGCATGACGTCGGAATGAACATGAGCCAGCTTGCCATGAGCGTCAAGCAGGTCGACGACACCATCGAGCTTGCCCACGAGTGGAGCCATCAGCTGCTGCATGCGACCGAGAATTTTGACATGGAGCGCATTGGCGCCAAGCTCGAAGCTGCCATGGCCGCACTGCACGAGGCGCATGACGCGCTCGAGGGCTACGAGGAAGCCATCGAGGCCGACCACAACTCCGTCGGCTCCGTAAAGCTGGTGTAGGGTGTCCGAACACGAACACGAGCACGGCTGCGGGCACGACCACCATAACGGCACGGGCGATGAGACGAGCTGCCGCTGCGGCGGCGGCTCCGAGCTGGTCCGTTTTTCGGTCACCGCGCCCGATGACCTACTGCGCCGCTTTGACGAGCAGATCGCGCGCCGTGGCGACGTGGCCAACCGCTCCGAGGCAGTGCGCGATTTGATTCGCGCCTCGATCGCCAAAGAGCAGATGCGCACGCCCGATGAGCACGTTATCGGGTCGCTCACCATGATCTACGACCATCACACCGGCGATCTGACGCGCCGCCTGGACGAGGTGCAGCACGACTACACCGACGAGATCGTATCGACGTTGCACGTGCATCTGGATCACCACAACTGTCTGGAGATTCTGGCGCTCAAGGGTCGCGGCGAGCGTGTCTACGAACTAGCCGACCGACTGCTGGGCCTGCGCGGCGTTAAGCACGGCGAACTCACCTGCGCCGCCACCAGGCAAAGTCTGGGGCTATAGCGGGATTTCCCGCAGCGCACCCGCCAAAAAGGGACAGGTTTGTTTTGGCAGGTTTAGAAGTTTTACCTACCAAAATAAACCTGTCCCTTTTTGGTCGGCTTTGATGAGGGGTGTCGCATGCGGCATGTGCATATTCATGTAACGGGCATTGTGCAGGGCGTTGGCATGCGACCGTTTGTGTATCGCGAGGCCATGGCGCATGGCATTTGCGGCTGGGTGCTCAATGCGGGCGACGGCGTGCACATCGAGGCGCATGCTCTGGCCGATGCGCTCGATGCTTTTGTTGCCGCGCTTTCTGAGCATGCGCCCGCGGCAGCCCGCGTAGAGTATGTCGAGGTTGTGGACCTGGCAGCCAACGGTTGGGATGCCGTCAATGAAGAGGGTTTTCGCATCGTAGCATCGCAGGACCAGACCGCGCACACGACGCTCGTCTCGCCCGATATCGCCACCTGCAACGATTGCCTGCGCGAGTTGTTCGATCCCGCCGACCGACGCTATCACTACCCCTTTATCAACTGCACTAACTGCGGCCCACGCTTTACCATCATCCGATCGCTGCCTTATGACCGAGCGGCCACGTCGATGAATTGTTTTCCCATGTGCCCCGAGTGCGCCGCGGAGTATGCCGACCCACTCGACCGGCGTTTTCACGCGCAGCCCGATGCCTGCTTTGATTGCGGGCCGCATATTACGTGGCGCGAGGCGGGCGTGGGCAATGAGCCGGGCGAAGCCGCCGCGTCGCCGGCCGTCGGCACCACGCGCGAGACCAGCGACGCCATTATCGACCGCTGTGTTGAGCTGCTGGCCTGTGGCAGTATCGTCGCCATCAAGGGTCTGGGCGGATTTCACTTGGCATGCGACGCCTCCAACGAGCAGGCGGTAGCCGAGCTTCGCCGCCGCAAACGCCGCAGCAACAAACCGCTTGCCGTTATGGCACGTGACCTTGCCGACGCTGAACGCCTGTGCCATGTCAACGACGTTGAACGCGGCTTGCTGGCCGGCAGCATTCGCCCCATTGTGCTGCTGCGCCGACGTGCCGTTTGCGAGAGCGGCGGTTCCCCCAACGCCCTCGCGCTCGCGCCGTCCGTCGCACACGACCTTCCCGAGCTCGGTGTCATGCTCCCCTACACCCCGCTTCAGCATCTGTTGCTTGCCGCGGCAGTAGCCCGCGGTATGCACGCGCTCGTCATGACCAGCGGAAACCTGAGCGAAGAACCCATCGAGACCGACGACGACCTTGCCTGGGAACACCTCGTTGCCGTCGGCATCGCCGACGCGCTGCTCGGTAACGACCGCGCAATTCTGTCGCGCTACGACGACTCCGTGGTACGCGTGGTCGACGGCACCGTCATGCCCGTTCGCCGCGCTCGCGGATATGCACCCCAGCCGCTGCCGTTGCCGGCGCTCGACGGCGCTCCGTCCTGCGTGCTCGCCTGCGGGCCACAACAAAAGGCCACAATTGCGCTCACGCGTGAAGGGACGAACGGCGAGGCAACCTGTTTTGTGTCACAGCATATCGGCGATGTTGAAAACGGCGGGACCTTCGATGCCTGGAACGCCGCACGCACACGCTTGGAAGATCTCTTTGACTTGGCGCCCGCCGCCTTAGCCTGCGATGTACACCCCAGCTATCTATCGAGCCAGTGGGCGCGCGAGCAGGCGCGGAAATGCAATCTGCCGCTCGTCGAGGTGCAGCACCATCATGCGCATGTCGCGAGCGTAATGGCCGAGGCTATCGCCGCGGGCCAGCTTACAACCGACGCGCGCGTCCTTGGCATCGCCTTTGACGGCACCGGCGCCGGTACCGATGGGACCATTTGGGGCGGCGAGTTTCTTGTTGCCAGCCTTGGCGACTTTGAGCGCGCCGCGCATTTGCGCACCTGGGCGCTCCCCGGCGGGGCGGCCTCCGTGCGTGACGCCCGTCGCAACGCCTTTGCTCTGCTCAGTGAGCTCGGCCTGCTCGAACACCCGGGGGCTGAGCGGCTCTTGGGCGGCCTAGGCGAGCAAACGCGTAGCGTGACGGCAACGATGATCGAACGTGGCATCAACAGCCCGCGCACCAGCAGCATGGGTCGCTTGTTTGATGCCGCAGCCGCGATTCTGGGCATTTGCGGCCAGGCGACCTACGAGGGTGAACCCGCCATCGAGCTCGAGGCCGCCACCTGGCGCGTGCTCGACAGCGAAAGTATCTGCCCCACCGGCAATATGGCCAGCTTTTCCGTAGCCGAATCATCCCGTCCGGACGACTGCCATGTTCTGAACTCCAGACCGCTTTTTGAGGCGCTTTTGGAGGGAATCAGGGCCGGCGTGCCCGCCGGCAGGCTCGCGCTCGACTTCCACGTCACCATCGCACGCGCATCGGCCCGCATCGCACGCGAAATCTGTGCGCGCGAAGGCCTCGATACCGTCGCGCTCTCGGGCGGTGTGTTCATGAACCGACTTTTGCTCCAGCTCCTCACCCACGAACTCAAAGACGCCGGTCTTGCTGTCTTGGTCCCCCACTCCGTGCCCGTCAACGACGGCTGTATCGCCTACGGCCAGGCGGCGATCGCGCGTGCCCACCTCGCGCAGATCGCATCGCAGTAGCCCGATCTCGCTCGTCGCCGCGCCGACTGTCTCACGGGCGTAACGCGTTTGCCCGCGAACCCCGCGAGCGCTACCATCAAGCAATGGATTATCAAGCGCCTATCCAGCGCAAAGCGTATAAAAGGGGAACATTATGTGCCTTGCCGTTCCCGGTAAAGTGGTCAAACGCGACGACGACCTTAAGGCGACCGTCGACATGATGGGCATCGAGCGCCCCGTTTCGCTGCGCCTCGTGCCGACGGCACAGGTAGGCGACTATATTCTGGTGCACGCTGGATTTGGCATCCAGATCGTCGATGAGCAGGAGGCGCAGGATACGCTCGATCTGGTCAACACCATGACCGAACTGGTCGAAGAAGACCAACTGGCCAGCAACCCGGCCGAGGCGTACTAGTGGTGGCCGGACAGCCGGCTCGCTCCGGTATCGACTTTTCGGCATTTCGCGATTCCAAGCTGGCCCGCGAGCTCATCGAACGCATCCGTGAACTCGTCGGCGACCGCACCATCAACCTTATGGAAGTCTGCGGCACGCACACCGTGAGCATCGGTCGCTATGGCTTTCGCTCCATTATGCCGGCGGGACTCAAGCTGCTGAGCGGCCCAGGTTGCCCCGTCTGCGTTACTGCCAACCGCGATATCGACCATGCAATCGCGCTCGCCAACATAGACGGCGCCATCATCACCACCTTTGGCGACATGATGCGCGTGCCCGGATCGTCCACCTCGCTCGCCGCGCAAAAGGCGGCAGGGTGCGACATTCGCATCGTCTACTCCCCGCTCGACGCGCTCGATATTGCTGGGCAAAACCCCGACCGCCCGGTCATCTTTATGGGTGTGGGCTTTGAGACCACCACTCCCACCATCGCCGCCGCCATCCTGGAGGCAGACGCGCGCGGGCTGCAGAACTTCTCGGTCTACTGCGCCCATAAGACCACGCCGCCGGCGCTGCGTGCGATCTCCAACGACCCCGAGACGACCATCGACGGCTTTATCCTGCCTGGTCACGTCGCTACCATCACGGGCCTGGCACCCTTTGGGTTTTTGGTCGATGAGTTCGAGACCCCCGGCGTAGTCACCGGGTTTGAGCCGGTCGATATCTTGCAGGGCATCTGCATGCTGGTCCAGATGGTTGCCGAGAACAGGCCGGCGATCGACAACGCCTACCGGCGTGGCGTCAATGCAGACGGCAATCCCGTAGCGCGCCAGCTGATCGAGCAGGTATTTGAGCCGTGCGACACCACGTGGCGCGGACTGGGATCGATTGCCGGCTCGGGCCTCGTCATTCGTCCCGAGTTTTCGCGCTTTGATGCCCGCACTCGCTTTGACGTGCCCGTTGAGACGACGGTCGAGCCGCGTGGGTGCCGCTGCGGCGACGTGCTGCGCGGGGCCATTACGCCGAGCGACTGCCCTCTGTTCGGCCAAGCTTGTACACCCGAGCATCCCGTCGGCCCCTGCATGGTGAGCTCCGAGGGCAGCTGCGCAGCATATTTCCGCTACCGAGGCTAATGGGTTCCGCCGTTCTAACGAACGGCGGACCGGTCGACGCTGCGCCTCACCCATATAATTCCACCCACGATTGGAGTTTTCGATATGTCCCGTACTGCCACCGATAGCACTGTCCTGTTGGGCCACGGCTCGGGCGGTCAGATGATGAAACGCATCATCGATGAGGTCTTTTTGGATGCCTTTGGGTCGCCCGAGCTGCTCGAGGGCAACGATGCCGGCGTCGCCGCGCTGCCCGCGAGCGGGCGCATCGCCATGTCGACCGATAGCTTTGTGGTCTCGCCGCAGTTCTTCCCCGGCGGCAATATCGGCCGCCTCGCCGTGTGCGGAACCGTCAACGACGTCGCGACCTCGGGTGCCCACGTGCGCTATCTGTCGTGCGGCTTTATCCTCGAAGAGGGCTATCCCATGGATAAGCTCCGCCAAATTGTGCAGACGATGGCCGAGACGGCGCGCGAGGCGGGCGTGGCGATCATCACCGGCGACACCAAAGTGGTTGAGCGCGGCGGGGCCGACGGCGTCTACATCAATACCGCCGGCGTGGGCGAAGTGCCCGCGGGTGTGGCGCTCAGTGGCGCAAACTGCCAGCCTGGCGATGTCATCCTGGTGTCGGGTACACTCGGCGACCACGGCATCGCCATCATGAGCCAACGCGAGGGCTTGGCGTTTTCGAGCAACATCGAAAGCGATGCCGCGCCGCTCAACCACCTGATAGCCGACGTTCTGGCCGCAGCCCCCGACACGCGCTGTTTCCGCGACCCCACGCGCGGTGGCCTGGCATCCACACTCAATGAGTTTGCCCAGGCCAGCGGCGTTGCCATGGAGGTCGACGAGGATGCTGTGCCCGTGCGCCCCGACGTGCAGGCAGCCTGCGAGATGCTCGGCTACGATGTGTTGCAGGTGGCAAACGAGGGCAAGATGGTCGCCGTGGTGCCGGCCGAACAGGCCAATGCGGCCCTAGCCGCCATGCGTTCCGCACGCTACGGCGAGAACGCCGCGATCATCGGCCGCGTGCTGCCGCTTGGATCGGACGCTCGGCCCGCCGTGCGCGTACGCACCGGCTGGGGCTCGACCCGCATCCTCGACATGCTCGTGGGAGAGCAGCTGCCGAGAATTTGCTAGCGGCAAGGGCTCGCGGCTGGCGCAACGCGGTTCAAGGCCGGCAAAGATATTCAGATTCCAAACGTGCCCGATACGAGGCCCAGTATCATGGAGTGCGTTTTATTACTCAAACGGCAGGAGCACCCATGGCGGCAGCGTTTTCCCATGTGATTTTTGACCTCGACGGCACTATCCTCAACACGCTCGAGGACCTGGCCGCCGCCGGCAACCACACGTGCGGGATGCACGGCTGGCCCACGTTTGCCGTGGACGAGTACCGCTACAAGGTGGGAAACGGCATGCTCAAGCTGGTCGAGCGCTTTATACCGGCCGAGTATGCGGGCGACGGCCGCACCTTTGAGCAGACGCTCGCCGAGTTCCGCGCCTATTACGGCGAGCACAAGGAGGACCACACAGCCCCCTACGCCGGCAGGTACGTTTGTCTCAAATCTTAAGGCATGGCCCATAACATGCTGCATAATTTGCCGACGGCCATCGATGCCAGCCGAGCGCAGCCGCAGCCAACGCGGCATGGATACGCTTCCGTGCGCCGTCCGAGAGCTTGGATTATGCGTGATGTTTGGGGCCATGTCTTAAGAATCTGTCCCTTGCATATATCCGAGGAGTCGATATGTCATCCAAGCAGCTGACCGACAAGACCGTGCTTTTGGGCCACGGCTCCAGCGGACAGATGATGAAGCGCATCATCGACGAGGTCTTTTTGGCCCCCTCAGTCCCACGGGGGCTTTTTGGCCCGCTCATTTTGCTTTAGCTCAAGCAAACGGTCCCGCACGATTACTCGTACGGGACCGTTTTTAGTTAGGGCTGTCGTCTATGACCCGCTCCGGTTAATTCGCACGCTTGCGGATAAGCACGGCCCCCATAACGGCCAGAACTCCAGCCACCGTCAGAAGCGCCACGGTCACCACAGACGAATCACCGGTCTTGGCAAGCCCTCCCTTGGTCGCCTTCTTGGCGGTATCGGTCTTGACGTTCGTCTTCACATCCGTCTTCTGACCGGGCTTCTGCCCAGGCTCCTCCTGCGCAGCCTGCGTCACGGTCACCGTCGCTTCATCGGACGTGGAAACCAGCCCGGCAGCACTCGTCACCTCAACGCGATACACCTTTGAACCGACCTCGGTCGTCGCGGCGACGTACTCAGCCGCCGTCGCCCCGTCGATGGCAGAGAAGTTACCGTCCTCGCCCTTGACGAACCACTGGTAGGTAAGCTGGGCATCCGAGCCATCCACGCTGTCATCAACCGTCGCGGCAACGCTCAGCTTGGCCTCAGCGCCCTGAGCACACGTTACCGACTGCGGCTGAGCCGTGATGCTGGGGGCAACAAAAGCGGACGCGTACATAATCGGGGTCCGGGAGGTTCCATTCTCGGCGTCATAGTCGCTCGGCATAAACGCACTCGAGGTATCTCCCGCATTCACATAGGCGCGCATCTCATCGAGAAGCTTGGCCGCCTTGTTGTAGACCTGTTCGCTCACTGCGGCAAACGCCTTGTTGGCAAGGTCCGTGCGCTGATCGGCAGGGGTTGCCTGCATCAACCCGTCAACAACGTCCTGCTGGGCGATAACCTGCTTCTGAAGGACATCGAGGTAGGCGCGCACGTTCTCACCCATCGAGGCACGGTTGTTGTAGGCGAGCGTGTTGATGTCCATGAAGACGTAGTCGAGGTTCTTGCCGTCCTTTTCGACCAAAGCCTGCGCGACGTCGTCCTTGCGTCCTGTATAAGTGCCGTCCACCGTGTTCCACGCCGGGAAGTAGTCAGCCGGAACTTCCGTCAACAGCGCAGAGTAGCTGGGCAGGTACACGCTGAACTCGCAACGCGAAAGCGCTTCCCACTGAATCGTGGCGATATCACTGGAAAGGCCGGACCGAATCTGGAAGATATTGCTCTCGGTCGTCCTGTTGTTGCCGATGGCATACAGGGCACTGTTGAGATTGGCGTTGAGGCTGTCATTCTGCTCACCGCGGGCAGCGAGGGAACGCAACGCCGTGAACGTATCGGATTTGATGCCCGGCGTAAACGTCAGCTGCGGGTCGATGAGCGAGGTGACGCGACCCTGTTCATCAACGGTATAGTCCGTCTGAGGCGCAAGGGCAGCACCGAAGTAAGCACGTCCCTGGGCCAGGCGCGTATTCTGCGACGAACCCGAATTCTCCTTGCCATACGTCTTGAAGATGTTCGGCGTGCCGTCGTCATAGGTTACGAGAACGCCGTTGGACTCGGGCAGCGTCACGACATCGGCCGAGTGCAGGCACTGACTCGCATCGTCAAGATTGACCTTATACTGCAGGCCGCCGATGTTGGGATTAACGGACGCCACGTCGTCGCCCATCTTGACGGCAATCCACTGATGGCCCGAAAGCTGAGCGAAAATCCAGGTCTCGGTATTGTCGGCAATGACGATCTGGTTGCAGTCCTGAGAGCCATACTGATCGATGATGGCGCCGAGCTTCTCCACGCCGTCGCGCGCCGAGGACGAAACGCTCAACAGGTAGTCGGCCAGGTTATACTCGCCGATGCCCGTGTCGACAAGAGGGTCGATAGCCTTGATTCCGTCGTTGTAATCCGTTGTGAGCGTCGCGGAAACGGAGACACCGCGCTCGTTGGTGCCGGCCTCGGAATACACGCGGGACGCTGCCTCGTCGTCCTGGGCATCCCACGCATCGGGATTGTCACGAACATAGGTGTAACGATACGAGCGACCCTGATAGGTGTACTCAAAGCCGGTCCCCGGCACAGAATCGTTCTCGAAAGAACGGAAGACAGGGTTGTCGATCGGCTGCTGCACGCCAAAGGTCTTGCAGTAGCGAGGTGAATAGTCCTCGGCGCGGCCGACATAGGTATCGCCCGTCGTTGTCTGGTTCTTACCGATGTAAACCTGCGTGCAGGCGAGCGCGGGCGCGGGCATGGCAAGCACAAGCGCCGCGACTATGCCCCCCCTAAACGCCTTCTTAGCAAAAGCCGGTAACCTCATACGTTCTCCCCTCCACACGGAGCCCGAACTACCCACCAACAATATGCGTAATGAGAACACTTTAGCTGGGTAAATCGGATTGAATATGCAGTTATCAGCTTATCTTATGTGTTAAGGAAGTATGGACACGGCACTCGTAACAACCCGTGACCGGTCGTTTGCATCTGGCAGGCGGCATTCCCCGCAGGGTTGAACAGGCCGATAAGCCCCGTGCGCAAGATTGAGCGGGCCGAGTGTCCCCCGTGGGATTGAGGGGGCCAAATGTACCTGTTAGAGGCCATTTAAGCGTTTTAATGGGGACTTTTGGCCCCCTCAGTCCCACGAGGGACATTTGGCCCGCTCATGCCCGACTGGAACGGCACGCGCTATCATGGGTGCCGTTTTGATGAGTCATCTTGATGGGAGCGTACCTATGGCAGCTTTTTCCACCGTGATCTTTGACCTCGACGGCACCATCCTCAACACGCTCGAGGACCTGGCGGCCGCCGGTAACCATACCTGCGAGATGCACGGTTGGCCCACGTTTGCCGTTGACGAATACCGCTATAAGGTGGGAAACGGCATGCTCAAGCTGGTCGAGCGTTTTATGCCCGCCGAGTACGCGGGCGACGGGCGCGCCTTTGAGCAGACGCTTGCCGAGTTTAGGGCTTACTACGGCGAGCACAAGGAGGACCACACTGCCCCCTATGCCGGCACAATCGAGATGCTCGACCGCCTGCGCGCCGCGGGCATCCAGCTTGCCGTGCTCACCAACAAGGACCACGTCTCGGCGGCCCCACTTATCGAGAAGTACTTTGGTCCCGACCGCTTTGCGCTGGTTCAGGGCCGTGTCGACGCTTTTCCGCCCAAGCCCGAAGCGCCCGTCACGCTGCATGTAATGGAAGCACTGGGCGCCGACCCGACAACCACGCTCTATGTGGGCGATTCCAATGTCGACGTCCTGACCGGTCACAATGCCGGCCTCAAGAGCGCGGGCGTCAGCTGGGGCTTCCGCGGCCGCGCAGAGTTGGAGGCCGCCGGCGCCGACTACGTGGTGGACACCCAAGCAGAGCTCGCGGCACTGATTCTGGGCGAGTAACCGCTCATCCCTCCCACGGGTAGCTAATGTGGGACGGGACACTTTTAGCTGCCCCCGCACCAAAGGAGTGTCCCCAACTGCCGGTAGAAAAGGAGCGTCCCCAAGTACCGCCTTCCCAATGACTACTCCAGCAATGGCAACGTCGCAGGTAGAGGACGGACAGCGAAAACGCCCCTAAGCGAGCAAGGTGACGTGAAATGAAAGGGCGCTGACCTTCTGGTCGCGCCCTTGAAATTGAACGTCAGATTGCCGCTTAGGGGCGTTTGCAGCGTCGAGCAGTTGCGGCGTTTGGTAAAACGCCGCAACTCCCCTAGTTCATCATCGCATTCATCATCTCGTTGGTTGCGGAATCGTCAGCAGACCACTCGCCGTCGTCATTGCAGGAGTACTTGAAGGTGACCTTGGTGTCCTTGGTTTTAGCAGCCTTAGTCACATCGACCATAACCTGACCGGCCATCTTGTACAGCTCGTCATCGGAAGGCATCGAATCGAGCGCGGCGACCTTCTCCTGGTACTGGGTGGCAAAATCCTCAACGATCTGGTTCATGGACTTGCAGGTAATGGTGACCTCGGCAGTTGCGGTGCCCTTGTCCTCGTCGACCGTCACGTCGCCGATCTTGTAGTCAAAACCCTCGAGATAGCTCTTAGCGTACTCCTTGGGATCGATGCCCAGCTGCTCGAACTCGTCGCCCGAGGCCTCTTCCAGGCCGGCGAGGAAGTCGTCGCCGCCGTTCTTGACCTCGTCAAACTGCGTCGAAAGATCCTCGGTAATGAGTTCCTCAACCGAAGGACCTCCGCAGCCGGAAAGCACAACCACGCACGCGACCAGAACAGCCATCAGGGGCGCAAGCAGCAGCTTCTTCTTCATGACATTCCTCCCAACAAGCGGCACCACGCTTCCCGACGCGGTGCACGTCGTAACAATAAGGCCATATTAGCCGCTAACGAACACCCCCGGCAAAGCAAAGGCGCAGCCGGCTCGATTTAACGTCCGAACGGTTTACCGGTCCGCCCAACGCGCAATAAAACGTTCCGCCGCATTGTAATAAAAAAGGGCGGTCGGACAATTCGACCACCCCAAAACACCCTTATGTTGCCGCAGCTTACTTGCGGACGACCTTGACGATGACATCGCCGGCGGCGACAGCGGAGTCAGCCTCGACGGCGAGCTCGACGTCGGCGAACTCGGCAGTGTTGGACACAGCCACGACGACGCAGTCCTTGTAACCGGCAGCAGCGATCTTGGCGCGGTCAATCTTGAGCATGGGCTGGCCAGCCTTAACGACATCGTCAGCCTTGACGAAGCCCTCGAAGCCGTCACCGTTCATGTTGACAGTATCGACACCAACGTGCACCAGAACCTCGATGCCGCTATCGGACTGCAGGCCCACGGCGTGACCCATGGTGACGGTCACCTTACCGTCGCAGGGAGCGTAGACCAGATCGTCCTCGGGCCACACGGCGCAGCCCTTGCCCAGAACCTCGCCGCCAAAGACGGGATCGGGCACGTCGGCCATCTTGATGACCTTGCCCTTGACAGGCGAGCACAGCACGTCGGCGCCAGCAGAAGCAGAGATGGAGGCGGGAGCTGCAGCAGCGGCAGCCGCGGGCTCAGCCTTCTTCTTGAACATATCAAACAGACCCATACGTTTTCTCCTCTTGATTAAGCGCAACGTTATGCGCATCCCTATGGTGATTATAGTGCCAAATGGTTCAAATGCTAAGGTGGGGACTCGAATCGCGAGCCCATCCCAACGCTTTCCCCGGTGGCACTCATATTGTCGATTAATCCAGGCCCTCGGCACCGTTGGACTTGATGATCTTCTGGTAGGCGTAGAAGCTGTCTTTGCGGCGTCGCTCGTAGGTACCGGTGCCGTCGTCGTACTTATCGACGTGGATAAAGCCGTAGCGCTTGCGCATCTCGCCCGTGCCGGCGGAAACCAGGTCGATGGGGCCCCACCAGGTGTAGGCGATCAGGTCGACGCCGTCGGCAATGGCCTCGCCCATGGCCTTGACGTGGCTCTGCAAGTAGGCGATGCGATACGGGTCATGGATGGAGCCGTCCTCCTCGACCTCGTCGTAGGCGCCCATGCCGTTCTCGACCACCATCAGCGGAATCTCGTAGCGGGCGTAAATCTCGTTGAGGGCGATGCGCAGGCCCAGCGGATCGATCTGCCAGCCCCAATCGGTGGACTCCAGATAGGGGTTCTTGCCGCCAAAGGTCATGTTGCCCTCGGTCATCTCGTGATCCTTGTGGGTGCCCACGGTGCCGGACATGTAGTAGCTAAAGGTGTAGAAATCGACCTTGCCGTCGGCGATATCCTGCAGGTCGCCGTCCTCCATCACGAGCTCGACATCGTTCTCGGCCCAGAAGCGCTTGGCATAGAACGGATACTTGCCGCGCACCTGCACGTCGGAGCAGTACCAGTTCATGGTATTCATCTCCTGCTGCGTGGCGAACACGTCGGCCGGATCGCACGTGGCGGCATAGGAGAGGACGAAGCAGTCCATGTTGCCCATCTTAAACTGCGGATAGTGCTCGTGGGCATAGCGCACGACGCGGCCGCTGGCGACAAACTGGTGGTGCAGGGCCTGGTAGCGCTGCTGAGCGGTGGTCTTGATGGCGCTTGCCGGACCCTCAAAGCCCTGGATCAGACCGGTCTCCATCATGGCACCTATGTCCATGGTGCCGCAGTTGATCTCGTTGAAGGTGAGCCAGAACTTGACCTTGTCCTGGTAGCGGTCGAAGACGGTCTGGCAGTACTTCTCAAAGAAGCCGATGAGCTCGCGGCTCGCCCAGCCGTTGTATTTCTCGACCAGGTGATAGGGCATCTCGTAGTGGCTGAGTGTGACGAGCGGCTCGATGTTGTGCGCGCGCAGGCAGTCGAAGACGCGGTCGTAGAAGGCGAGGCCGGCCTCGTTGGGCTCGGCATCGTCACCGTTGGGGAAGATGCGGCTCCAGGAGATGGACATGCGGAACATGGTAAAGCCCATCTCGGCGAACAGCGCGATGTCCTCCTCGTAGTGATGGTAGAAGTCGATGCCGTCGTGGTTGGGGTAGAAGCGGTTGGGGTCGATGTCGATCGTAATCTGGCGCGGCTCCTTGTAGCTGCCGCCCAGGAAATGGTCGTCTACGCTGGGGCCGCGGCCGTCCACGTCCCAAGCGCCCTCAAACTGATTTGCGGCCGTGGCGCCGCCCCAGAAAAATCCCTTGGGAAATCCCATAGGTGCCTCCTCGCAACGGGTTTTATGTGCTGAGTTGAGTATCGCGCGCACTTGGGCGCCCAAGGCGCGGAGGCGCTGCATTGGACACTTCTTTTCGCCCCGGCACGTCCGCCGGCTGACACTTTTTGATACCGAGGCCTAGACGAGGCAAAAATCGACCTGACGGCCACCTTCCAACCCGGATGGATGAAACGAAACATGAGACACAGTATTTAGGTGTGGCATATCGATAGCTAAAAGCCCGTTCCGTCTTGCTCATCCACGGTATTTTGCCGGGGTGCAGCCGTAGGCGGCGCGGAACTTGCGGTAGAAAAAGCTCATGTTCTCGTAGCCAACGGCACGCGCCGCTGCCTCGGCCGTGGCGCCCGCGCGCAAGAGCTCCGCGGCACGCGCGAGCCTGCGCTCCTGGACCAGTTGCCGATAGGTCTTTCCCACCTGCTGCTTGAGCAGCGCCGACGCGTAGTTGGGGCTCACATGAAAGTGTGCCGCCATCTCCTCGAGCGAGCAGGCGGCAAACGAGCGCTCGATGTAGCCGAGCATTCCCGTCACCAGGGCAGTGGGCCCCGCCGCGCCGTCCGCCACGCCGCGCACCAGCTCGCGCTCGTAGCAATCCATGAGCTCAGCCAAAAACAGCTGAAACAGGCACAGAACAATCTCGGCGCTGTTGGGGCTCGGCTCGTAACGCTCGCAGAGCATTTCCTGCATGTAGCGCCGCACGCGCCGGCTCTCCCCGCAACGAAAGTGTACGTGCCCGCGATGGTCCGTCTCACTGTTGAGCGCGTTGAACAAAAACCGCGAGACCACGCTCTCGCGCGAGAGGCTCGACTCCAGGCTCCGGCGCAAAAATGCACGTGAAACGGTCATGCTCAGCATGATGTCGTCCTCGCCGAGCGACGACACCGCGTGTGGACAGGCGGCGTCGAGCAGCAGCACCTCGTTGCGGCCCAGCTCGAGCCTCTCCCCCGCCACCGTCTGCGGGCAGTGCCCGCGATACACATAGCTCATCTCAACGTAGTCGTGCACATGCTCGGGCACGGCATTAAAACGCGAGTTTGTCCTTATCGTCAGGCCACGTGGCATGCCGGGCTGGGCGTAGGCAAACCCGACCTGCCCAATCTTTCGCACCGGACGTCCGTCGATTTCGACATGCTCGGTCATAATCGACCAATCAAACGCCAAGCCGTCTCTATACGCAATCTCGCTGGCACTCAGTTCGCTGAGCCTACGCTCGAGCTCGTCGATCTCCATCGCTCACCAATCGTTGATTTGGTCATAGTTCGTTGTGATTCGGATATTAGCAGAGCGCGCTGACACGTCCATAATCTGTGCCATGCAGCTAATCGACCGAGCCGAGGAGGATCCATGACCGCGTACTACCAGCAGGTGCTCAACGGCGCCTACGACAACCACGTGCTTCCGTTTTTGTGGATGAAGGGCGAGAGCCATAAGACCATTGCCGAGTATCTGGAAAAGATCGCCGGCGCCGATATCCACGAGGTCTGCCTCGAGAGCCGCCCGCACCCCGATTTTTGCGGCGAGGGTTGGTGGCGCGACCTGCGCTTTGCGATCGACATATGCAAGCAGCTGGGCCTCAAGCTCTGGATTCTGGACGACGCACACTTTCCCACCGGATACGCCAACGGCGCCGTCAAGGAAGCCGCGCCCGAGCTCCGCAAGATCGTGCTCACACACCGCACGCTCGACATCGTGGGCCCCACGCCGCAGGCGAACATCGTGCTCACCAACCTGTTCGACAAGACGGAGCGCTTCTATGGCGTAACGTTTATGCAGGAAGGGCACGCCGTCGAGGTAGAGCACCGCGTCATCGAGGACGAGCACGGCATACCCTACCGCCTGGTCTTTGACGCGCCGGCCGGCATCACGCAGGCGTGCGTGATGTTCACGAGCGGCAAGACCTCCTACAACGAGGACTACATCAACATGGTCGACCGCGCCTCGGTGGCACAGCTCATCGACGCTGTGTACGAGCCGCACTTTACGCATCTGGGCGATGAGTTTGGCAAGACCATCCTGGGCTTTTTCTCCGATGAGCCCGGCTTTGCCAACGAGAAGGGCGTCACCGGCGCCGACGGCATCTCCGACACGCTCATCGGCAAGGCCACGGCTCCCCTGCCCTGGTCGGCCGAACTCAAGCGCCGCCTGCGCGCGGCGCTGGGCGAGCGCTACCTGGACGAACTCCCGCACCTGTGGGATCGCGAGCCGGCGGGCGCGCACGTGCGTCATGTGTACATGGACATCGCAAGCACGCTCTACAAGGAATGCTTCTGCGACCAGCTCGGCGGCTGGTGCCGCGCGCACGGCGTGCAGTACATCGGCCACGTGATCGAGGACAAGGACTGCCACGCGCGCTTGGGCGTGGGCGCCGGACACTACTTCCGCGCCGTGGGCGGCCAGGACATGGCGGGCGTGGACATCGTGATCAACCAGCTCGTCCCCGGTATGGACCAGGGGTTCCACTCCTACGGCCGCGGCGTATGGGACCTGGAGTTCTACAATTACGTGCTACCCAAGCTGGGCTCCTCGGCGGCGCATCTCGACCCCAAAAAGCAGGGGCGCTGCATGGCCGAGGTCTTTGGCGCCTTTGGCTGGCACGAGGGCCTGCGCGAGATGAAGTGGATCGCCGACCACTTTATGGTGCGCGGCGTTAACTGGTTTGTGCCGCACGCCTTTAGCATGGCTGCCTTCCCCGACTGGGACTGCCCGCCGCACTTCTACGCGCACGGCCAAAACCCCCAGTTTGCGCACTTTGGCAAGCTCATGAGCTACATGAATCGCACGGCGAGCCTGCTTTCGGGCGGGCGGGCCGCCACACCGGTGGCGCTTCTGTACCACGCCGATGCCGAGTGGGCCGGCGAAGCCTCGTTTATGCAGCACGCCGCCGCCGAGCTCATGCGCGCGCAAATCGACTTTGATATTGTGCCGGCCGAGGCATTTGAGGATGCCGAGCGCTATACCGTGGCGTTTACCGCGGACGGCGGGTTTACTGTAAACGGGCAGGCATACCGCTGTCTGGTCATGCCCGGCGCCGAGTTTGTCGGCGGGGCTGTACTTGACTTTGCCGCGCGCGCCGCGGCCGCAGGCGCTGCCGTGTATGCCCTGGATAAGCTGCCGAGTAAGCGCTATGACGGCGATATTGCAGGACGCGAGGGCTTTGCCTCCGTGGATGCCAGCGAGCTTGCAGGCGTTTGCGTTGTTGCCACTTCCAAGCTTGCGAGCGTGCTTGCCGCGGCCGGCATGCAGACCGTGGCATGCGCCGAGCCGCAGCCGTGGCTGCGCGCGCTGCGCTACGATCGCGCGGGCGAAAGCTACCTCATGCTGGTAAACGAGCATCCCAAGCAGGGCATCTCCACTCAGATTGCGTTTGCCGACGGCACGCCCGTTGCAGGCGCGCGCCTCGACCTGCTCAACGGCAGGGAGCCTGTCGCCTTTGAGGGCACGCTCGAACTTGCGCCCTACGAGAGCTGCATCGTGGTGCTCGGGGCCGCAGGTTCCGCGCGCGCAGCAACAGCAGGAACTGAAGCCGCATGCATCGACGGGCCCTGGACGGTCGCCTTCTCTGCCCCCGGCACCGATGCCTTTGACGAGTCTATTGAGCTTGCAGGCCTGCACGACCTTTCCTTTGCCGAGTTCCCCGGCAAGGCGGGCACCTTCCGCCACCAGGCGAGCCTCAGCGTTGACAAGGGCCTCACCAGCGCCGCGCTCGATCTCGGCGAGGTCTTTGAGACCGCAACCGTCACCCTCGACGGCACGCTCCTCGGCACGCGCATCTGTCCGCCCTACCGCTTTGAGCTCGGCACCCTTGCCGCCGGCGAGCACGGGCTCACGATCGATGTGATCAACACCCTCGACCACGCCATCCCCGACATGTTCGGCATGACCGAGCCCTCCGAGCCCAGCGGCCTGCTCGGTCCCGTCCGCGTGCTCGGGTAGCGACCCCGCGCAACAGCCCCTTACGAGACGCCCGGCTTGCTTTCCCCAGCCAAGCCGGGCGTTTTATTTACCGTTATGATTGATACATCGCGATACGAATGCATGGGAGCCATATGGATATCAAGCGCAAAATCACCCAGGGCAAGGGGCTCACCCCCACCGAGCAGCAGCTCGGGCAGACGGTTCTCGCCATGGGCGAGAACGTTCGCGGGCTCTCCATCAAGGAATTTGCGCGCCAGGCCAATGTCTCCGTTGCGAGCATCCACCGCTTTTGCAAAAAGCTCGGCCTTGAGGGCTTCAAGGAGCTCAAGGTCGAGCTGGTGCGCGCAGCCTCGTACGCAGACTCCGCCCCCGAGGTGGATATCAACTTTCCCTTCGATGCCACCTCCACCCCTGCGCAGGTGATGGAACGCATGGAGGGGCTCTACCAGACCACCTTGGCCGAAACGCAGGAGCTGCTCGACCCTGCACAGCTCAACCACGCCGCCAAGCTCATCATGCGCGCCGGCACCGTGGACATCTACACGGGCTCGCATAACCTGTATCCAGCGGGAATGTTCCGCGATCGCCTGCTTTCCGCCGGCAAAAGCGCGACGTGCCACGACAGCGTCGAGGCTCAGGTGCGCACGGCGCTCGCCTCGGGTCCCGACCATGTGGCAATCATCATCTCCTACAGCGGCCTTGCCCCCAACCTCAAGGAGATCTTGCCGATCCTTAGCAGTCGACATGTCCCGGTCATCGTCATCGGCACGCCGTACTGTGCCCGCATTCACCCCGGCTTTGCCGCCTATCTCACGGTAAGCGACCACGAGAGTATGACGCACCGCATCACGCAGTTCGCCAGCCATATCGCCGTGCAATACGTACTCGATTCGCTCTATAGCAGCTACTTTGCCAAAGATTACGCCCGCTGCTCCGAGTTCCTAGAGCGCTCGTTCCCCTACACCCGCCTCCCCGGACTCAAGTAACAACGAGCGAGGATTATTGGACACTCAAATAACGAGCGTGGATAATCTCCCGTTTTTGACCTGGATGCAGGCTCAAAGTGGGAGATTATCCACGCTCATTTTGCGGGTAGTCATTGGGGACGTTCTTGAATGATTAGTCGTTTAAGAACGTCCATTACAGTCGAAATTGTCAGCCCGGGACCGTCTCGG
>OGYY01000715.1_pt1 | contig 32666 bp, 38 predicted proteins | sample 1576671 | NCBI WGS metagenome assembly OGYY01 (sample SAMEA3541593, study PRJEB24748) | human gut metagenome | biome: human gut; feature: human-associated habitat; material: faeces | place: China | collected 2012 | reverse complement strand
ACTTCCATATTCTCTGCCGTATCGGTAACGCCGGTTGAAATGGCATCAACAGACTTCGTTACTTCTGCTGTCGCTGCCTGGAAGTTATCCAGCTTTGACTGCAGCTGCTCGATATGCGCATTTCCGTTATCAACGACCTTGACCATGTTCTCTGTGATTTCTTCCTGATATGCAACATGGTACTCAATTTCCTGACGGTCTGTCTCCTGCTCGCGCAAAGTAATGTTACAAGCCATCAGAATTCCAAATGTGAAAATAGCTGCTAAAAGCAGAATCTCTATCCATGTAGCTGATAGTGCAAATCCATGCTTTGCGATCTGAATGATCGTCTCAACCAGAATGCCGAGTGTTGATACGCCACATGTCACACGGATATGGAACGTATCCATATAGATGATACACATGCCCATCGCGATAAAGATCGGAAGTGCCTCCATCACCGAGCCGGATACAAATACAGACACAAGTACCAGCACAGAAAATGCTGTGACCGATGTGAATTTCATCAGTTCACTGCGGTCATTGATCAGCTGGAACACAACATTTCCAACCGCAAACAATGCAAATAATACCAGCAGCGGCACAAATCCCTCCTGTGTCTTATGATTAATAATCAATACTACGATTTTCGCGATTGCAAAAGCAACCATCACCTTCATCGCCAGATCATTTTTCTTCGCTAATCTCGTTCCATTCATAATGTATGTACCCCATGTCTTTCGTTCTAACAAGTTTCCGTTGCGCATAAATATACGCCATGTCATATATGTTTAAAATTATAGCAAATTTGTAATATAAAGTCCATAGACAAAATCCACTTATCCGCGCTTTCTACTTGTATATTCTACCTAAAAATGCTATCTTAATTCAAAGAACCAAAGACTTGAACGGATGCAAAAATCGCAATCGAAAACCAATCAAAGGAGTTATTATGTTTCAGATTGAACATATCTCAAAATCATACGGAAAAAAACAGGTGTTGAACGATGTGTCTTTTCCCGTCCCGGAAGGCTGTGCCATCGGGATTTTAGGCGTCAACGGCTCCGGGAAATCCACGTTGCTTTCCTGCATTGCAAAAAAATATGCCGGAACACCAGATGTAAGAATCGGCTATGTCCCACAGGAAAATCCGCTCTATGATGAGCTAAAGCCTGTGGATAATCTGCGTATGTGGACGAACAAACGCAAATCCGAAATCCTGCAGGCATTGCAGGCACCACCGCTCGCCCAGCTTGGAATCCAGACATTTCTGGATACTCCGGTCAAAAATATGTCCGGTGGTATGAAAAAGCGGCTCAGTCTCGCGTGTGCCCTGCTCGATGCACCACAGATTCTGCTGATGGATGAGCCATTTGCAGCACTGGATCTTCCAGCCAAACAGGATGCCATGCAGTTTATGCGTTATTATTTAAGTCTTGGAAATTCCATTGTGATTGCCTCCCATGAGGAAGCCGTTTTTCAGTTCTGCCACACAGTCTATCTTCTGAAAAATGGCACACTCTTCGATGCGTCGCATCTGCCAGAGGGCACTAATTATATTGATCTGCTAAGAAATTAAATTTAAGAGGAACTTATGTCTCACATCCATATGTTTTTCAATTTCATCCGCGCCAACTGCAAACGGCTGTTACACTATCTGCCATCGATGTTTGTCTCATTGTTACTGTTGCTTCTCCTGACTGGAACCGCAGGATTTTATCTATCCAGACATCTATATAAGGAAAATGTATTTTCTGCGATTTCCATCGGATACTATCTGCCACAGGACGACAACCTGGACCTAAACCAGCTTGGCATTGGTATGTTACAGGATTTAGAAGGAATGGAGGAAACCGTCCAGCTCGTACAGGTAAACAGCGTCGAGGAAGGCTATAACATGCTTGCTTCGCATGAAATCCTGTATCTGATCATCGTCCCGGAGCAGTTTTTCTCTGGAATTATGGACAGTACAAATGTACCGCTTGATATCGTTGTTTACGACAACAGCTCCATATCCTCTTATATCATCAACGAATTGTTCATGTCCTACGCCGGACTGCTCGGAACTGCTCAGGCTGGTATTTACAGCGGCCTTGACACGACACGTGCCCACGAATTTACACCGGAACAGATACGTGAGCTTTCCAACCGTGTGAACTTCGTATACCTAGACCGTGTCATGAACAAGACAAATTATATGAAGACGATACAGGCAGAGGATGCAGGAAGTGTGACATTCACACAGCACTATGCCGCATTTGCGATTATATTAAGTCTCTGTTTTCTTGCATTCCTGCTGATTCCATATTTACAGGGAACCGGAAATGGCATCTGCGAATGCATGAAGCTGTATCACCTAAACCGCGGACATATACTGGCAGCAAACACGCTCCACACGTTTCTTGCTCTGTATATCCTGTTCCTGCCGTGCTATATCGGAATCTCCATCTGGATGGGGCACGCAAACCTGAACGGACTTCTGACGATCATCCCTGCACTGCTTTTGATTGCACTGCTGATCGCCGGAATCGCAACCTTTTCCAGAAGTACCTTTTCCGCAAATATCTGTCTGTTATTTGTTGTGCTGGTGCTTGCCTACTGCGGTGGCGGACTTCTACCGGATGTTCTGCTGCCAAAGGTGATACAGCAGATCCGTCCGTATCTGCCGGGAACGTATGTAATGCAGATTTTCTGCCACGCACTTTATTAAACATTTGGGAGTTTTGTTATGAACCGACTGATTGTCGCATGGAAACGAATTTTACATCGAAAGCTATATTGGTGCATGCTGGGCGTCCTGCTCATCTTAACTGGAATCTATGCATTGCTTCCAGCGAAAAGCCAGTCCACAGAAATCCGTGTTGCCGTATATCTGGAAGATACCAGTGCGTATACGACACAGTTCAAAGAGGAATTAGATGCCAGTGCCTCGCTCTATCAGTTTTATTATGTAGATGCGTCCACAGATGTAATCCGGGATGTACAGGCGGGTGATGCAGAATGCGGTTTTGTCCTGCCAGATGGATTTTTCTCCGGCTACATTGCAGGCTCCGGGGAACCAAAGGTTTCCTTGTATGAGACAAGTGCAAGTACACTTTCCTCTGCCATCTGCGAGACATTCTTCCATTATATCTTCAAGGTTGCATCCCCACAGATTCTGGTTGACACGATCGACGATGCAGCGTTATCTGAAGAGTTAAAAAGCCGCATGCAGGCATATATGAACAGTGACACAATCTTCCGTATGTCCTCTGTCACAGACGGTGCCTACGATTATAAGGAAAATACCTATCGTATCCAGCTTCCAATCTACGAATGCACCTGTCTGCTCGTCCTGTTTGCTTCTCTGTTCAGCCTGATGTTGTTCTTACAGGATCAGGAACGTGGCATCTACATCGCACTTTCTGGCAAACGCAGATATGGTATTTTATGCACGGGACTTCTGGCTGGCATCCTTCCAATCTACGGAATCGGCATGCTATGCAACGGCATCACCTACGGAACTGCAACTCTGTTACAGGTAACACTTGTCAGTCTGCTTGCCTATCTTCTGTCGCTTGTACTTTCGGTGTTTATCAAAAAAAGCCGGACACTTGCCAAGTGGATCCCGGTGCTTTTACTGATTACCATCGTATATTTCTTCGTGAATTATATTCTATGATTTCATATTTTTTAATTATTGGAACATACATTTAATATGATACAAAAACAGGACGAGATCATCCAAAGATCTCGTCCTGTTCTTCGATCTGCGCTCTTGCATTCGTCGCATCGGTTATCTCTTTTAAGATTGCTTTCGCATCGCCAACCGGAATATGTACCGTAAAGACCACATCCTCTGCGAATTCCGTGTTGATGATCGCAACCTGTCTCGTATTCAGGATATATTGTATTTTCCCCATATCCGTATAATTCGTCCGGATCAAAACAGGAAGCAACTGTTGCATTAACTTCGTCGTACACGCTTCTAGGGCTTCCTTTGTTGTCTGCGTATATGCACGGACAAGTCCGCCCGTACCAAGCAGTGTACCGCCAAAATACCGTGTCACAACCACACAGATATCATGGATTCCAGAATTCTGAATCAACTCCAGCATCGGCTTTCCTGCAGTGCCCTGTGGTTCTCCATCATCCGAGAACCGGAGCAGCGGCATCTCAGCGCCCACGGAAAATGCAAAGCAGTTATGCCGTGCATCGTAATGCTTCTTCTTAATCTTCTCGATAAATGCATACGCCTCTTCTTCTGTCTCAACCGGGGCAATCTGCGCAATAAAACGGGATTTCTTCTCGACAATCTCGCCCTCTGCACCTTCGATCAGTTTGATATAATCCATAACGTCCCTTTCAGTTCCGTCTACTTTGTATCCAGAAGCTTCTTCAACTCACTCATAAACGTATCCGCATCCTTGAACTGACGGTAGACGGATGCGAAACGCACATATGCAACCTGATCCAGATCACGAATCTGATCCATTACAATCTCACCAATCTTCTCGCTTTCGATTTCACGCACGCCGAGATTGAAAATCTTGTTCTCGATCTCATCCACACATGCCTCGATCTGATCCACAGATACCGGACGTTTGTGACAGGAACGTACCACTCCTGACTCAATCTTGGAACGGTCATATGTCTCACGATTCTTATCCTTCTTGATTACAATCAGAGGAATCGTCTCTACCTTCTCATACGTAGTAAAACGCTTTCCACATTCATCACACTGTCTTCTTCTACGGATTGCCTCGTTGTCATCTGCTGGTCTTGAGTCAATCACACGCGTATTATCATCTCCGCAAAATGGGCACTTCATATGTTTATTCCTTTCCTCCCTGAATTTTCCGTATATCGCAGGCATCAATATCGACCAGAACAATGTCCGGTCCGATACGCACAATGTTGCAATACCGGATGTAATATTCCGTTCCCGAACCAAAGCAGGAAAATAATTTTCCCGGTCCCGGTACGATGATTGCAAGTATCTTCCCTGTCTCACAATCAAACTCGACATCGGCAACATAGCCGAGCCGCCTGCAATCTTTGCAGTTTATAACTTCTTTTTCTTTTAATTCTAAAAAGCGCATCGCATACCTTCGCTTTTTATAGTTAGTATATGCGAAAGCTTATCGCTTGTCACCTTCAAAAATAAGTACCATCGTTCCCGGTCCAACGTGTGCTCCGACGATTGGTCCGACCTCGCTCATAATGATCTTATTTGGATGATACTTCTCCTCTACCTTTGCCCGGACATACTCCGCATCCTCCGGACAATCCGCGTGACAGATCAGTACTACATCCTGCTTGTCTGCATAGCCTCCTGTACAGATATCCATCTCTGCAAGCAGCTGGTTTAACGCTTTCTTACGTCCACGCACTTTACTCTCAGCTGCAAGTCTTCCCTCTGTATCCACATGCAGAACCGGCTTCAACTGGATCATGCCACCGATAACGGCTGCCGTCTTGGAGATACGTCCACCTCTCTGCAAATAGGTCAGATCATCCACCGTGAATTTGTGCACGATACGATGCTTCAGCTCTTCGAGTGCCTGCATGTTCTCTTTGACGGACATGCCTTTTTTCTTGTTCTCAATCGCATGATAGATCAGCAGTCCATGTCCACCACTCGCGCAGATGGAATCAAACACACAGATTTCCGCATCCGGATATTTCTCCTGCATCTCTTCCTTACATACAAACGCGTTGTTGATCGTACTGCTGATACCGGAGGAAAGACAGGTAAATAATACGTCTTTTCCTGCGGACAGTGCCTTCTCAAACTCCTCTTCAATATCGTTGATGTTCGGCGCTGCTGTCTTTGTTCCCTGTCCCGCACGCATGCGGTCATAGAACTCTTTCTTTGTCAGTGTTTTTTCTCTTCCATCAAATACTTCATCGCCGATTTCAAAGCTGATTGGAATAATCACGACGCCCTGTTCCTCGGCATAGCCGACAGGCAGGTCATTCGATGAATCTGTGATAATAACGTAATCTCTTTCCATATCTTCCCTCTCGTCATATTATAATTCCGAAACCATGGCAGAGTGTATATATCCCCTGCATCCACTTCTGCAAATATAGGATGTATTGAAACTAAGAAGTACTAGATGTTCTGCTATACACTATTATCCCCGTACGCAACCGCCGCCAATTCGCCATCCATGGCTCAGTGGCGGCTTGTTTGAACATCGTGTTCAAACATTGCTGATTTACCATCAGAACATCAAGAACTTCTAAGTTCCAAACATATCATATTTACAGAAGTGGATGCAGTAGATTATACACTCTAGCAACGCTTTCGTAATATCCAATTATTCCTACTTAATAATCTTTACTGGGCATTTTTCCTTGCAGGTGCCACAGCCGGTACATTTCTCGTAGTCGACAACTGCGAGGTGATCTTTCACGGTAATTGCGCCCTGTGGACAGTTTCTCTGACACAGACCACATCCGATACAGCCTGCGCTGCAGACCGCCTTCACATCCTTACCGAATTCCTTCGAGTTACACTCGACGATAGCACCGGCATCTTCCGGTACCATCTCGATGATATGTCTCGGACAGGCAAGTACACACTGTCCACAAGACTTACATTTGTCCTTGTCCACGACTGCCACGCCATCTACGATGGAAATTGCATCAAACTGGCAGGCACGCTTACATGAACCATACCCAAGACATCCGAAGCTACAGCCCTTTGGTCCGCCGCCTGGTGCATTCGCCGCAATCTGGCAATCCTCCGGTCCGACATAATCATACACATCCTTTGCCTTCTCACAGGTTCCGGCACATTTCACATGTGCGACATGTCTGACACTGTCGATCTCCCCACCGACGATCTCTACAATCTTCTTTGCTACGACCTCGCCACCGACCGGACAGGCATCCGGCTTCGCTTCGCCTTTTGCGATTGCTGCCGCAAGACCATCACACCCCGGATATCCACAACCTCCACAGTTATTACCCGGCAATGCCTCACGTACTTTAATTTCTTTTTCGTCTACTTTGACTTTAAACTTCTCGCTCGCTACACCCAAAAGGATTCCGGCTAAAATTCCGACAATTCCGATGACCGCAGCCGCGTACAAAATCGATGCTCCCATTTCTTCGCCTCCTCTAAATCAATCCGTTCAATCCAAGGAAAGCGATTGCCATAAGACCGGCTGTGATCAGCACGATTGGCGCTCCTTTGAAGCTTTCCGGTATATCATTTTTATCAATCTTCTCCCGGATGCCTGCCATTACGATAATCGCAATCGCAAATCCGACTGCAGAGAACATACCGTTGATGATAGACTCTCCAATGTTTAAATCATCCTGCACATTTTTGAGTGCGATACCAAGCACTGCACAGTTTGTTGTGATCAGTGGCAGGTACACGCCCAGCGCTTCATACAGCGATGGAATCGTCTTCTTTAAGAACATCTCCACAAACTGTACCAATGCCGCAATCACTAAGATAAACACAATCGTGTTCAGATAAGAAAGCTTAAGTGGCACAAGCACGAAATGATAAATCACACTTGTCACCGCCGAAGCAATCGTCATAACGAAGATAACCGCACCGCCCATACCGGCTGCTGTGCTTACTTTCTTTGATACTCCTAAAAATGGACAGATACCCATGAACTGGCTCAGGATTACATTGTTCACAAGAGCAGCGGATATCGCTAATAAAATAATGTTCATATCCTACTCCTCCTTTCCCTTGCCTGCACACATCGCATTTGCACAGCTTGCGCAATCTGCCAGTCTGCATGTCTCTGCCTTCTCGCCCGTCTTCTTTGCCTTCTTGATATGACGACGGTTGATAAACGCAATGATAAATGCCAGTACAAGGAATGCGCCCGGTGCCGATACAAAAATACTTGCCGGCTGGAACAGTCCCTGATCGGACAAAATCTGGAAGACCTTCTCACTTGCATGACTCTCAGCAAAATTCTCAACAGCCTTTACAAAGCTGAACCCAAAGATACTGCCTGATCCAAGGATTTCACGGATGATTCCGATTGTCGTAAGTCCGACTGTAAATCCAAGTCCCATACCAATACCATCAAAAATCGATGGGATTACCGGATTCTTTGATGCATAGCTTTCCGCTCTACCTAAGATAATACAGTTTACAACGATCAGTGGAATGAAGATTCCCAGACTGTCATTCAGGCTTGGAATATATGCCTGCAATAAAAACTGTACGATTGTTACGAACGAAGCAATGATAACGATGTATGCCGGAATACGCACCTTGTCCGGGATCAGTTTCCGGAGCAGGGAGATCATGAAGTTACTCATCGTCAGGATTACCATCGTTGTAAGTCCCATGCCAAGTCCGTTAATTGCTGAAGATGTAACCGCAAGTGTCGGGCACATTCCGAGCATCTGGACAAAGGTCGGGTTCTCGGTAATAATACCATTCTTTAAACGTTCTGCTATTTTTCCCATATTACTGTGCACCTCCTGTTGTCAGGAATCGAATTGTACGAAGTGCCGCATTGACTGCATTTGTCACTGCAGATGTGGTAATCGTCGCACCGGACAATGCATCGATTTCACTGTCCTTTGTCGAGCCAGTCTTTGTATACTCAAACTTATTTACCTGCTTACCAATAAACTGTGACTTAAATTCGTCTGTATCCGCTTCCATACCAAGACCTGCTGTCTCATTCAATGTCAGGAAGGAAATACCTGTGATCTGATACTCTGTATTGATTCCGATTGCCATCTGGATATCTCCGCCATACCCTGCCGTACTTGTAATGAGAATTACATAACCAACCAGTTCATTCTTCTCATCATCACCGCCGACGCAGATATCGTCGATATGAACATCCTCAAATCCATACGATTCAAGGAGTGGATTAATCTGCTTTATAACATCACCATCTTCTTCCACACTGATAATACGTGTTGCTTCCGGAAGAACCTCCGCATAGGCATCGTTCTTTGCCTGTTCCTGTGCCTTCTCGATCGGATCCTTCGTCACACTGTAGACACCGCCAAGTGCTGCTCCCATCACAACGGTGATCACACAAATTGCAACGATTGCAACCACGATGCCCTTGACATCCATCTTGTCTTTCTTCTTTGGTTCTTTGTCATCACCTTCTGAAGCATCTTCTGTCTTTGCAGCTTTCTTTGCTTCCTTCTTTGCCTCTTTCGTTGCAAGCTTTGCCTGCTTCTTATCCTTGATCTCGGCACCCTCGCCAAATGCCTTCGGTACGGTTGCACGCTCGATCAGAGGTACTAACAGGTTCATGATGATGATGGAATAAGAAACACCCTCGGTACTGCTTCCGAAGATACGAAGTACAAATGTTAAAAGTCCAAGTCCGATCGCGTAGATTACTTTTCCTGAGGAAGTGATCGGGCTTGTCACATAATCGGTTGCCATGAACCATGCACCAAGCATCAGGCCGCCACCACACAAATGTGCAGCCACATAAACCGGTACATTGTAATCCTTTGTTGCTGCATAGATTGCAACTGCGATTGTAAAAGTTCCAATGTAAATCAAAGGAATCTTTGGGCTGATTACCCTCTTGCAAAGCAGATAGATTGCACCGATCAACAGTGCAACCACGGATGTCTCACCAATGGTACCTGCCGTATATCCAAGGAACATGCTACGCAGGTTTACCATGCCGGTAAGCTTCAGTGTTGCAAGTGGTGTTGCAGTTGCCACACCGTCATATACGAAGTTTGTCATATAACGAGAGAACGACAGCAACAGGAAGCATCTAGCTCCAAGTGCCGGGTTCATAAAGTTCTGTCCAAGTCCACCAAAAAGCTGCTTTACAATGATGATTGCAAATGCAGAACCAGCAATTGCCATCCAGATTGGAAGATTTGGCGGCAGATTCAGAGCAAGCAGCAGTCCAGTTACGACTGCGGAGAAATCTCCAACTGTTACCTTCTTGCCCATACATTTTTGATACAATGCTTCAAATCCTACACAGCTTCCGATACAGACTGCAACCAGCAATGCCGCATACCAGCCAAATATATACAGACCGAATGCCGTTGCCGGAACTAATGCGATCACAACATCGAACATGATATCCGATGTCGTTGCCTTGCTTCTCACATGCGGGGAAGCAGAGACCTTCAATTTCAAATTTTCCTGTTCCACTTTCTCGCACCTCCTATTTCTTGCGATTCGCCAAGATGGCTTTTCTTGTGCCTGCAATCGTCTGTGTCAGATGGCGCTTCGCCGGACATACATACGAACAACAGCCACACTCACAGCATTCCATACCATTTAACTTCTGGAACTCCTCCAGATCACCCTGTTCTGCCAGTGTCGCAAGCTTGTTCGGCATCACTCTGCCCGGACAAACCTCCACACATCTGCCACAGCGGATACAGTTACTCGGCTCATACTCTGAGACCTCATCCTTCGTCATACATAGAATTGCCGATGAGGACTTCGTAACCGGAATATTCAGATCATAGATGGCTTTTCCCATCATCGGACCACCGGCAATGATCTTCTCCGGATCCTGCAGGAATCCACCTGCTGCCTCGATCAGCTCTACAAAGCTTGTACCTATCCGTACAAGATAGTTGCATGGTTCTGTAATCGCATCACCGGCCACAGTCACCAGTCTCTGAATCAACGGTTTGCCCTGCCGTACAGCTTCACAGATGGAATACACCGTATCTACATTATGTACGATACAGCCGGCATCTGCCGGAAGCATCTTCGAATTGATATACCGTCCGGTATTCGCATAGATGAGCTGACGTTCTGCTCCCTCCGGATACTTGGTCTTCATGGAATTGACCTTGATGTCCGGATCATTTCCAAGCACTTCCTTCAACTTCTGGATTGCCTTTGGCTTGTTATCCTCGACCGCGATAATTCCCTTTGCTTTCGGGAAGATTGCAAGTGCAAGACGCAAGCCCTCGATCACCTTGTCCGTCTCATCAAGCAGACGACGGTAATCCGATGTCAGATATGGCTCACACTCGGATGCATTCACGATAATGTAATCAATCTCGTCTGCATTCTTCGGTGAGAGCTTGACATTCGTCGGGAATCCGGCGCCACCCATGCCGACAACGCCTGCGTTCTTGATTGCTTCGAGGATTTCCTCCCTGTTAAGCTCCGCAAGCGGTTTGTCATTTTTCACATATTCAATTTCTTCAAACTGATTGTCATTTTCGATCACGATCGAATTGACCTTAGAACCGGATGCAGTCAGTCTAGGTTCCACGGCCTTGACTGTTCCGGATACAGAAGAATGAATGTTTGCAGAAACAAATCCACCGGCTTCTGCAATCAGCTGCCCTACCAAAACACGGTCACCTTTTTTGACAACCGCCTTCGCAGGTGCACCGATATGCTGACTCAGTGGATATACCATATCTCCCTTTGGGACATATTCAATTACATCCTTATCCATCGTAAGTTCTTTCCCTTCGTATGGATGGATGCCTCCTTTAAAAGTTAGTTTCATCGTACTGACCCCACTCTAAAAAATATTTACTACTATTCTAATACAAGTGAGGATTTTTATCAACAAATGTGTCCTTAATTTCACAACTTTTGTGACTATATTCTTATATTTTTTAACAGAAACGAAGCAAGCAATCCGATTGCTACACCAGCGACCGTTCCGGTAATCAACAGGATGAACATATAATAAAAAATACGCACGTTTTCCATCACGCAGACCGCGACTAGGATCTGCCCCAGATTGTGGAAGACTGCGCCTGCAACACTGATTCCTACCAGTCCGAACACCCGGCATTTTTTAAGCAGTGTCATGATCAGAATACTGCATGCCGCACCGGCCAGACTGTACAGTAACACCGCCATATTTCCGAACAGAACATTCGACAGGATGATACGTCCGACCGAGATTACAACCGTCGACTTCAGATCCAGTTTCTGCAACGCGATGATCGTAACAAGATTGGCAAGACCAAGCTTCACCCCCGGTACCGCCATATGGATTGGCACCAGGCTTTCCAGATACGATAAGATCATGGCTAGTGCTATCAGGACTCCGCAGAGCGCAATCTTATGATTATTATTTAATTGTGATTGGTTATTTTTTTGTCCGTGTGCGTCCTTCACTGTGTTCTGTCTCTTTTCGTCTTCCATGTCTAGTCTATGTCCATCTACTCTTTAATCTCCACTACAAGTTTGTGTGGCAGACAGATGATCGTCTCCCCAATCTGGCTGATTGCCCGGTGCTTCTCGCAGATCTTATCCGGGCAGTCTGCATCTTGCACAGTCACATTGCCATCCTGCACAACGACCGTATTAACACCCGTCTGCTGCTTTACCTCGTAGCTTGTATCCTGATCAAGCTGCAATGTCTTCACAGAATCACCATCGATCATGATATCAACGTACGCTCCGGGCTTTTGCAGCTTCTTCCACACAAAAAGTCCTGCGATCGCCAGAATCATAATTCCGACGATCAGCAGGATATCTGCACGGGATATCATTTTATGCTCCTGTTTTGGTTCCATATCCGATTACCTCTGATTTACCCGAAAACATGTTCCGCAATCATCTGTTTGGCTACGTTCATCATCATATTTTCTTTTTACATTGATATCCAGCCAAACGCATTCGCCACGGAACTAAGCAGAATGATCAGCGCGAAAATCGGGCACAGATATTTTATCATCACAACAAATATCTTCTTCCTCCGGAACTTACTTTCTCCGTGACAGATTTCCTCTTCAATCTTATCAATTCCGACAACACGCGATACAAGCAGACTTGTCACAAACGCTGCAATCGGCATCATCACGGAATTCGTCAGGAAATCAAACAGGTCCAAAAACTGCATTCCGAGTATCTTCACAAATCCAAGCGGACCATATCCAAGACTTGATAACGTTCCAAGTCCAATCATAATCAATCCGATCACAACCGTTGACTTCTTCCGTCCCCAGCCAAGCTCGTCCTCAAATGTCGCAACAGCACTTTCCGTGAGGGCAATTGAGCTTGTAAGTGCAGCAAATAACACAAGCAGGAAGAACAAAATTCCGACGCCTGTTCCAAGTCCCATATTCGCAAACACCTTCGGAATCGTGATAAACATGAGCGAAGGGCCTGCCTGCAGCGTATCCGGATCTCCGCCGGAAAATGCAAACACTGCCGGAATAATCATAAGTCCTGCCATGATTGCAATCGCCGTATCAAACACTTCTACATTTCTCGTCGCACCCTCAATGGACGTATCCTTCTTCATATAAGAACCAAATGTGATCAGGATACCCATGGCAATTGACAGCGAATAAAACATCTGCCCCATCGCAGCTACGACTGTCATCCATGAAAAATTCTGTACATTCGGAACCAGAAAATATTTCACACCCGCAATAGCTCCCGGTCTTGTCACAGAATAAATGGCAATCACCACGGAAAGTAATACGAGAACCGGCATCATCAGCTTCGATACACGTTCAATTCCGTTTTGTACACCGGCATAGATAATTGCAAGTGTCACAAGACAGAAGATGACAAAACAAAGCTCCGTTGAAACACCGTTTGATATAAATGATCCAAAATAACCATCCTCCGCAAGCTTTGCCCCATTTCCACGGATATACTCTGCTAAGTATTTGATTACCCAGCCGCCAATGACCGAATAATATGGCACAATCAGAATCGGGATAACCGCATTGATCCAGCCGCCGAAGGATATCCATTTCTTCTTACCAAAGAACCGAAACGCACCAACCGGACTTTTCTGCGTCATACGTCCGAGCGCGGACTCCGCAACGATCATTGTATATCCAAACGTCAGTGCCAGCACAATATAGACAAGCAGGAAGATACCTCCGCCATATTTTGCAGCCAGATACGGAAATCTCCATATATTTCCAAGACCGACCGACGCGCCCGCCGCCGATAACACATAGCCAAGCTTGCCGGAAAAAGCCCCCCGCTTCTCTGGATGTTTTCTATTCATGTAACCTACCCTCTACCCTTTCCATATTTGTTTCGATAGTCGTTCTCCTTTTTGCAAATATACATGGCGGCATCGTAAATATCACGCTGCTATCGAGTCAGGCCACACAGTAAACGCAAAAGCGAACGAAATGACAGTAACATATTTTCCGTGCTTTTTCAATCGTTTCGCGTTACCTTTCCCATACTTTCTCATTATTTCTGTTCGGATTTACATATTACTGACAATGTCACGGATGCTCTTTGCCATATCCGCATCAATACCTACAGCGCGTGCACCCAGGCTTTCTGGCACAATTGCCTGATCAAAGTTCAAACGGATCAGATTGATATTCGTATGCTCTTTCGCAAGCTTCTCAAACGGAAACCGGATGATCGATGGTGTGTTAAAGCCAACCCCTAATTCAAGCAACACCAGTTTCTTATGTATCGCCTTTGCAAGGAAATCTGAAAACCGCTGTTCTGCCGCATACCACGCTTCGTCCTGCACAAAATAGTTATCCTTTCTGAGGTTCATATCCATAGGGCCGCCACAGACCGGACATTTCGGAACCATATAGGTTGGGATCTTGCAGTTGTTCCGTGCCTGATCCATCTGCTTAAATAACTTCCGAGCATCGTAAAGCTTGTTGTGACATGCATTGGCACACTGAATATGGAAGTAGTCGCCCTGCGTGCAGAAGATCTGATCTGTAGATAATCCTGCTTTTTCAAACTGTCCGTCTGCATTTGTACTAAGGACAAAAAGGTTTTTTTCTTTCAGCGCATTCAGGAGAAGCTTGTGCAGCGGTGTTACATCCAGGCAGATGCCACCTAGCATTGCCTGCTTCGACCAGTAACCCCAGTAGCTTTCTTCATCCGGATATGGGTAAAAGCCTGCGGAATACATATCCTGCATGTATGAGCCTTTGCCATAGCGTTCCTGAAATTCCGCAAAATGGTCTTCAAAGAATGTGCCACCGTATTTCGCTCCGGCAGCCGTGCTCATGCCTGCACCTGCCCCAATCAGGACGTAATCTGCCTGCTTCAGTTTCCGGGCAGCTGCTTGGATCTGTGTGTCGTAGTCCGCCTGCTGATGGATATAGTCTCGGGATGGCATGCCATATAAGAATGATTCAAATGTTATCTTCATGTTTCTCACCTCTAATTTATCCAATAAGTAATTGCGAAACATTATTATTCATCGCATATAGTTCCCGTCGATTCATTTCATATACAATGTATTGAATCTAAGAAGTTCTAAATGCTCTGATTTACATTTATCTATCATCCGCCACCGCCGTCAATTCGCCATCCATGGCTCAGTGACGGCTTGTTTGAACATCGTGTTCAAACATGGCTAATATCTTGTACAGAACATTAAGAACTTCTAAGCTTCAAACATATTGTATAGTTAAATGAATCGACGGGAACTATATAACGTGCATTTAGATTATTGTTTCGCAATTACTTATCTCATCTACATTATTCACGTTCTAATAATTCTCGATATAATTGTTCATCTAAATCCTTAAATACATTGAAGACGACCTGTATCCTGCTGCCGGTTTGGGCTTTGTAGCGTTCGACCGTTTCGACTGCGATTTCGGCTGCACGGTCGTTTGGGAACATGAATACGCCCGTGGAGATACAGCAGAATGCTATACTTTTCACGTCGTGTTCCTCTGCGATCTGCAGACAGGAGTGGTAGCAGGAAGCAAGCAGTTCTTCGTGATGCTTCGTCAGTCTGCCCTGCACGATTGGTCCGACCGTGTGGATGACATAGTCGCACGGGAGATTATAAGCCGGAGTGATCTTTGCCTGTCCGGTTGGTTCTTCTTTGCCTTGTTTCTCCATAAGCTCAGCACAGGCGAGACGAAGCTGTATACCGGCATAGGTGTGGATACAGTTGTCGATGCAGTTATGGCATGGCTGATAGCAGCCTGTCATGCCACTGTTCGCTGCATTTATGATTGCACCAACCTGCAGCCGTGTGATGTCGCCCTTCCATATATACAGGTCTGGTTTAGATGCCTCTAGTTCTGCAAGCGTTACGACGCCTTTTTCCTTTGCAACTTCCTGCAGATAGGCGTCTTGCACCTGCAGAAATTCCGGTCGGATCTTCTTCGGCATACGCACATTCATGAGCGAACGAAGCAACTGCTTCTGTCCCTCTGCATCCGCCGGGATCTGCATGTGCGCATAGCGCGGCTGCTCCTTCAATAATTCTTCGATTAAATATCTGCGGTTTTCACTCTGATTCATAATTCCTATCTTCTTTCTATCGCCTTTACCGGGCAGTGTTCATAACAATTTCCACAGTGCAGGCAATGATTCTGATTGATCTGGTATGGAGTTCCTTCTTCGATGCATCGCTGCGGACACACACGTTTACACATGCCACATCCTATGCATGCATCTGTAATGCAATATCCTTTCTCCGTTGCCTTCGCATTTCCAAGCGTGTACACCTCCCGGAAAATAGGATTCACACCAAGATTAAAATACTCAATCTCCGCGTTGTCAATACAGAATATAATTCCGATCTCCCGCGTATCCCCTGGATAGACATTTGCAAGATACGGCTGCTCTTCGAAGATAATGTCCCGCCATCTAATCTGCGCTGTCTCGTCCACTGCATACGCTCTGCCGGATAACCGGATCATTTCTTTATATTTTGTATAGCACAGAATCTGTACGCGTCCATCCTCCTGTAATTCCTTGCAGAAATTCTTGCCACGCGCAGTAAAGAAGTACAGCGCATCCGGCTCATAATGAATGGCACTGATATTCCGTATCTGCGGTGCGCCCGTGCTGTCTACGGTTGCAAATGCAAGCACACCGACCAATTTCATTTTCTTCAGACATGTTGATAAATCCATAATTACTCCTTCCAGCACTGCGGATCGGCACCATAAAAATCTCCGGTCGTTCCGTTTGCGACTGCCGGGCATCCTCTGCACCATGCTTTTAGTTCACAGTTGTTACATTTTGTAAATTTGTCGTAGTCTCTGTATCTCTCCATCTGGCAGATCCACACATCCGCCAGCCGGTCTTCAAATACATTTCCAACCTTGCTGTCCATCACGCGTCTGCACGCCATGATATCACCATTCGAAGAGATCGTGATGTGGCTGTTTCCACAGTTACAGCCACCATAGATCATGCCTCCCTTCGCATTCTTCGGTATCTGAAACTCTCCAATCTCATACTCATACAGCGTCCACAAATGATCCTTCTTGTTAAAATAAGTCTTGCAGCCTGCTGCCTGATATGCCTTGTATTTGGCATCGCAGATCTCCAATAACTTGCGGTACTCCTGCGGTGTCATGCTCGTATCCACCTCGCCGCCAGTTGGCACGTACCGCGAGAATGCATACACATTGACCTCTGCTTTCACAACCGCATCTATAATATCCGGTATCTCCTGCATGTTCGTCTTTGATACCGTACTCATAATTACACTTTTGATTCCTGCCCGATTTAAGCATCCAACCTTCTCCAATGTCAGATCAAAGCTGCCCGGTTTCCGGAACCAGTCATGCGTCTCGCGCATGCCGTCCAGCGACATCTGATATTTCTCGCATCCGCAAACCTTCAACATCTGGCAGATCTCATCATTCAAATGAAATGGATTTCCCATAATTGTAAATGGAATCTCTTTGCTCTTTAGTAACACCATCAATTTCCAGAAGTCCGGATGCAGGATCGGATCGCCACCTGTAATGTAGAAATATGGTGTGCGATGATATACCTTACAGAAATCCTCGCAGTTTGCCACGACCTCCTGCATCTCCTTCCATGTCATGCTCTTTAATTCTTTGCAGCCTTCCCCGGAAAATATGTAGCAGTGCTTGCACCGCTGGTCACACTCGTCCGTGATATGCCACTGAAATGAAAAATACTGACGCATTCCGTCCTGCCTCCTTCTTCTCGAATCTTCCTTACTGCTCAGATGCGCCGCAAGCTGTTCCACATGCTGCCGGCTTTTCCGCTGGCTGCTCGGACGCACCACAAGCTGTTCCACATGCTGCCGGCTTTTCCGCTGGCTGCTCGGATGCACCACACGCTGTTCCGCATGCGGTTCCTGCCTGCTTATCCTCGTTCCATCCTGCAATGTTTGATAATGCCATCGTTGTTACCTCCTATATTTTGCTATGTTTTTGGGGTTTCTGCCCTGTTGCACATTTAGAATAGCAACCCGCAAGCAAGAAAAAAAGTACGCACTTTTTTATTACATAGGCACCTTTTTGTAACTAATTGACACTCGTCAGATACTTACACTATAATCGAATGTAACATCAGAAAAGAATCTTAGACTCATGATAAAGGAGGTACTTATCTATGCTGACAAAGGAAGAATTACCAGAATGTCCGGTAGCAACTACCGTATCCCTGATTGGAAGCAAATGGAAATTACTGATTATAAGAAATCTGCTACAGCGTCCATGGCGTTTTAATGAATTAAAGAAAGACCTGGCAGGCATCAGCCAGAAGGTTCTGACAGACAGTCTTCGCTCCATGGAAGAAGATGGACTGATCACACGGACAGTCTACCCGGAGGTTCCGCCAAGAGTGGAATATGCGTTGAGTGAGCTTGGTGAATCATTGAAGCCGATTTTGGATTCCATGGTTGCCTGGGGAAACGCTTACAAGCAATCCTTATAAAAGATTTGCTAGTCTTTCCCTTTGATTCGTGGTAGAATTAGATATTCAATGAAATCGGAGGACTTTTTATGAGTAACGAAAGCAAGCACTGTAAAGTGCACTATACAGGAACTTTCAATGATGGCACAAAATTTGATTCATCCTACGACCGTGGCGAGCCGCTGGAATTTGTCTGTGGCGCCGGTATGATGATCAAGGGCTTTGATGAAGCTGTTAAAAATATGAATGTTGGTGAGATCGTCGATGTACATCTGATGCCGGAAGAAGCATATGGTATGCCGGATCCGGAGAACATTATTACTGTTGCATTTGAAGATATGCCCGGCTCTGAAAACTTAGAGGTTGGCAATCAAGTATATCTGACTACCCCATATGGACAGCAGTTCCCAGTCAAGGTTGTAGACAAGGATAAGGAAACCATTACCTTCGATGCAAACCACGAGATGGCTGGTAAGGAATTGAATTTCAAGATTGAACTGCTTTCTGTAGAGTAATAAAAACCGAGTGGTTGCATACTTTCTGTCGCCACTCGTTTTTTATTGTTTTTTTTCACTCCGCCAACTGCTTTTTGAACAACGTCCGAAACACCAGTCGCACAAATAGTCCCACAAAGAAAATCTGCAGACACAACGCGACCGGAAAGCATTTTTTCAAAGATACATACCCGCAATGATCAGCAAAACGGAGAGCAGCATATACCCGACGCCAAGTGCTCCGATAACCCTGACCCCGCATTTCTTCAATATCGACAGAACAAGAACCGCAACTATCGGATTCAGAAGCAGGCACCACTTTGAAACGGCAAGCGCGCCTGTTAAAATCGCGATTGCCACAAGAATGGTTCCGCCAAGCCAAAGCGTCAGGCCTGCAATCAACATCGGGATGTTCGCAACCGGATTGATGGCACGCATAACGTCCTCGCTCTCTTCATCTGACATTTTTTTACTCAGCTTCTGATATAAAAGCGGTCTCAGGCAGAAGTACAAATGGCTCAGAAGACCTGTATAGCAACTGATAAATGTATTGATTTTCAGTGCCATCGCCAATGCGGTATTATTATCTGCAATCAGATCTGCAAGAAGCCACAATACCACGTACGCTCCCGGCTGGCCTAGGAAAGATAACCAGAAAGACACCTTAAATCTTTTATCCGGAACCTCTGCCCACCACGGTTGAACTCCAGTTAAGGATATCTTATCGTCTCCGGTCGGTTTTCCCGGCTTGTTAAGTGGCACATCAGCAAACGCCGCTGCCAGATTACTGATGACTCCAAATATTCCAAAAGCTACATACTCGTTCACGTCATTTTCCTCCTGCATCTTTTCTATGCTTTTCGTAACGTCTTCAGGTTAGTTTTATCTAACTTTGTATATCATACATGCTTTTATTAACATGCGCAATATATTTTTAAAAGATATTAGTATAACTATTATAATTATAAACTTTATCGTAATAAAATAAGTCTGATATTTTGTTCTTCATAAGTTATAACCTTTACAAATTATGCGCACATTCTATAAAGTCATTTCAATTTATTTTTTCATATAAAAGCAAAAGGCCGAACAGATTATCTCTGAGCGGTCTTTTGCCAGTTACACTATTTAGTTTTGATGGTCAAGAACCCATTGCAATAGGTCTTCATATTCTATTTTTCCAGCTGCAACATGAAGAATAGTTTCGTATAATTCTTTTTGTGTATACTTAAGCTCTATCCCATTCAAAGCAAGAAAAACCAACATTGCATGCGTTCCAATCCTTTTATTTCCATCTATCATACAATGGTTTTTAATCAACCCATATCCTAATCTTGCGGCTTTCGCTTGTATCGTAGGATACAATTCATTCCCTCCAAAAGACTGAAAAGGAGTTTCTAAAGCTGAGTCCAATAAATTGTAATCTCTGACTCCTTCGCTTCCACCAGTCTGCAGAATCAATTGAGTGTGAAGCATAAGAATCTGCTTTTTGCTCAGTTTTTTCATTTAGCCAATACCTCATATGCTTCCTTATTCTGCTCCATAAGCTTCTTTGAAATACTTAACACATCTTCATCAGGCGCAATAAAATCCTTATCTGCTTTACTAAAGTCTATAACAAGATATCTTGGTACATTATTCTTCAAAATCACCGCTGAACCGCATTCGTCCACTAATCTTGCTACTTTAGAAAAATTCTGATTAGCATCTGAAATAGAAACCATTGTTTTTGTATCTATAGTCATTTGATCACCTCCGTGATTTATTTACTATATTATACGCAAATTTTAGGATAAATACAACCTAAACTTTACTATTCAATTTACAATTAGATATGGTTTTTTCCTATTACATCTTTCCTCCATATACCGGGAAGCCGCTTGCTGCGCCGTATTCATATGCCGATAACCAAGCTGTGGGATTTTAACTCCGTTATTCAAAGTAATTGTTGCATTATACATATGATTTGCTCCTTCCAACTATTTTTCTATTTGCAATCTTTTCCGACTGTGTTATTATGATACTGCTTAAACTTAACTTTAGGTCAAGCTATTTTTTCAGGAGGATATTATGTATACAATTGGTCAAGTTTCTGAATTATTCCATTTCCCGGTATCTACACTTCGCTACTACGATAAGCAGGGACTTTTCCCGAATCTCAAACGGCAGTCCGGCATCCGGCAGTTTGACGAGAGTGACCTCGAAGCCCTTCGAATCATCGAGTGTCTAAAGGCATCCGGGCTGGAAATCGCAGACATCAAACGTTACTTCGAGCTATGCCAGCAGGGAAATTCTACATATGCAGAACGCAGACAATTATTTGAGAACAGAAAGAAAGCCGTCGAGGAAGAAATCAAACGGCTGAACAAAACTTTAGATCTATTAAATTATAAATGCTGGTACTACAATCAGGCAATCGCAGATGGCAATGAGGATGGCATCCACGCCATGCTCCCGGACAAGCTTCCGAAAAATATCCAGAAACTGTACGACAGCGCCCATACAAATTAAACGAGTAGTAACATCGTTCCGGCTACGATCAACAAAAGACCGATACCTGCCTTTGCCGTTAATTTCTCATGAAATACGACATAGGAAAATGCAATCGTAACTAATATACTCAATTTATCGATCGGTACAACGACGCTTGCCGGTCCGGTCTGCAGCGCCCGGTAATAACAAAGCCACGAAGCACCGGTTTCAATTCCGGATAACACTAAGAATATCCAGCTTGATTTGTCGATCTGCTTTACGGTATGCTGCTTTCCGGTCACAAACACAACCACCCATGCCATGATGAGTACCACAATCGTCCGGATCGCCGTTCCAAGATTCGAGTTGACATCCTGGATTCCAACCTTTCCAAGGATCGAAGTCAGACTGGCGAATACCGCGGAACCAATCGCATAGATCAGCCATTTGCCATCCTGTTTTTTTTCTTCGGTTTCCTTCTTCTGAATCATAAGATATGTTCCCACACCAATCGCAATCATCGCAGCCACCTTGAGTGGAGACAATGCTTCCCGTAACAGGATAAATGCCAGAAGCATCGTAAGAATCGTGCTCGATTTATCAATCGGTGTTACCTTATTCACATCACCAAGCTGCAGTGCCTTAAAATAGCAAAGCCACGAAGCGCCCGTCGACAGACCGGAGAAGATCAGGAAAAGTAACGTCTTTCCGGATATATCTGCAAGCCCTTTTTGTGCTCCTACAACGAATACCATAATCCATGAAAAGATCAGGACTATAATTGTCCGGATCGCCGTTGCGACATTGGAATCTGTATTCTTAATTCCACATTTTGCTAAGATTGCGGTCAGTCCTGCGAACAGCGCAGAGCCGAATGCAAATGCAATCCACATCGTTATTCCTTCTTTCGTTTTATACCTTTTGTTCTATCCAGACGGTACCGAACCAATGAGTAAGCAGTGCGACGCCAGTACCAATCAGGACTCCGCCCAGTACATCCGATGGATAATGCACACCGACATACAACCGGGATAATCCCATCAGACACGCAAAAACTAAAATCGGAATTCCAAGCTTCTTCGGCAGTTCCCGGAACATCACAACCGCCGCTGCAAAGGCACTTCCGGTATGTCCGGATGGGAATGAATAATCCTTCTGCGAACCGACCAGACTGGTGAGTCCTTCGATCACGTCGTATGGTCTTGTCCGCGCAACGACGTTCTTCAAGATCACATTATCAATCAAAGCCGAGAAGGAAAGAGAAACTAACGCCAGCACGCCGACGCGCCTTGTCTTCTTCGGGATCAGCAATCCCACAGAGAGGACAATCCAGATCATTCCCGCATTTCCAAGTGTCGTAACAAACTTGAAAATCGGGGTCAACACATCATTCCGTATATTATTTTGAATCCATAATAAAATATCTGCTTCCATCGCGATCAAAAATATCTCCAATTATGATAGCTGTCATTGGTATTTGGACATAACTATACTATGTAATTACGTTTACATCAAGTTAAGAGAGTAACTTTTTATTTTTCCAGAATTTTACCCTTTTTTCTCGTCCGTTATCTCTCCAACCCTGTATTTCTTAATTCTCTTCAAAAGCACATAGCCGACCAGACACGAAAGAAACTCTGTAATCGGAAATGCCCACCAGATGAGTGACACGCCCATCTGCCCGTTACGAACGAAGATGGAGAATACACCCGCGAGTGGAAGGATGATTACAAGCTGCCGAAGCAGCGAAATCACGAGCGACTCGATACCACCGTTTAACGCCTGATAGATTCCCTGATACGCGACGTTGACGCCTGCGAAAAGGAAGCTGATCGAGATAATACGCATCGCATCTATAAAATATTCTCTCGACTGCCCTGCATTGAATAATCCGGCAAATGATTCCGGGAAAAGCTCCGTAATCAAAATTCCGACAGCCATCAAAACAATTGTATACGTCAGGCCATATCTGATTCCATCGTTGATCCGCTTCTTGCTCCCCCTTCCATAGGCAAACGCAATGATCGGTGTAATTGCATCACGCAGTCCGAACGCCAAGAAAAGCACAAACTGCTGTACTTTATAGAAAAGTCCGTATGCCGTCTGGGCGGCTGCGTTGAATTTCAGGATCAGGTTCATCACATACACCATGATTGACATAAGTGCCTGTGCAATGATTGCCGGAAGTCCGATGGAATATATCCCGCATATAATCGTGCCATCCGGTTTCATATAGGTAATTCCTTGTTCAAATTCCTTGTTGAATTTCTTATGGAAGATGAATAATAGCACTGCCGATGCAATCTGTCCGATCACCGTTGCATAAGCTGCACCCTCGACTCCCATTTCCGGAACCGGTCCGATTCCATAGATCATGATCGGATCAAGAATGATATTTACCACAGCACCTACGACCTGACCAATCGTAGAGTAAAGGGAACGTCCCGTTGCCTGCAGCAGCTTCTCAAATAACGAAAAGAAAATAATTCCAAACGAAAGCACACAGCAGATACGCAGATAGCTAATTCCCATAGAGATGACCTGCGGATCACCGGTCTGTGAGGAAATATATGCTTTCACACCGAACACGCCGAACAACAGACAGACTGCATAGATAATCACTCCAAGGAATAAGCTGTTTCCCGCTACCTTCGCCGCTTTCTGTGGATTTTCCTGTCCAAGCGTCCTCGCCAGAAGTGCATTCGTGCCAACACCGGTGCCGATTGCGACTGCTACCATGAGCATCTGAACCGGGAACACCAGCGTTAACGCGTTCAGCGCAGCTTCGCTTCCCACCTTCATATTTCCGACAAACGCACTGTCTACAATATTATAGACTGCCTGCAATGCCATGGATAAGATCATCGGAATACCCATCCGGATCATGAGCTTATTCACTGGCATATCCTTCATCTTGTTACTTTCTGCCATTTTTCTAAATCCTCCTTTTTTCCTCATAAAAAAAGTGTGTACTAATCATTCTAAGTTGGACTTACGCTGATCAGCTACACACTTTTTAATGGCATATAAAAATAAAAACGAGCAGCAAAACTGGATTTACGCAGATTTGCTACTCGTTCGTTTGAATATTATATTTGCTGATTTTGAAAATGTCAAACGAAAATTTATCAATCCGCCACATCATTTATCTCCGGAAAAGCCCATGCTTATCCTCTTATCACTTGCAATACAGAGTAATTTGATAAAAATCAACTACGCTCTCCCATATCGCCGGAAACTCCGGTAAATAAGCGGCAATAGCACGATGGAAAGAACGGTATACATCACCATTACAAGTGGAACCTGCCGGATCACATGCGTTCCAATCTGATACAACAACGGCACCCTGACGCTTGCTTCCACATTTGTAAGGATCGTCGGAATCAGGTTGAACACCTTTGTATAGCTGGACAATACCCGCCCAATAAACGGTAGTAAGCAGTACAGAAAAAATGGAATGCAGACAGCAACACTGATCGTATGCATCTTCGCCGCTACCAGCATGGCTAAAGACGCTGCAAGCAGACTTGCAATGTAACCGCATGCTACTGTCAGTGCGTAATATTGTCCATATGTCATGATGTAGATGCTATATGCTTCCGACATCTGGTACGGTGTATGCATGCCACTGGTTCCCATAATGCCAAAGCTGATTGCACTTAACAGGACAATTCCTGTCCAGTAGATCATCGTTGTCGCAACGACGCCTGCCAGTATCTTGTTTTTAATTGCTTTGGATCTTCCATACTTCGAAGCAAAAAATACCGCATCCGCCTTTGTCTGAAAATCATCTGCAAATATTCCTGCACAGATAAATCCAACCAGAATTGCCAGCACGATCGAATATGTCTCCGCATACATAATCATCGTATCCCATGCACCATAGGATTCGTATTGGAGCGGCAATATAATCTCACTGTATTTCTTCTCCAGATAATCTTTCTGTTCAGGAGTCTTTCCATACTGATCTGCCATCCATTTCATATTTCCCCGATACCACGTATAGAAATCCTGTACGGAATCCTCCGTCACCGAATCCAAAACTGTCTCATCGTATCCCGCATCCGGTGTCAGCACAGATATCATGAAATTTAGGATATCATCGATTGGCTGATATAGTGTCCCATAATTTTCATCCTGCTCCTCTTGGGATTGTGCCATCACCGCTTTATACTGTACAACAATCTTCGTAAGTTCTGCTTCCGTCAGAGCCCCTGCATACCCATTCTTATTTTCTACAAGCTTTCTCGTTGCCAGCATTCCTGTGCTGACCGTTCCATGCGCATCCACATACCGGTTGCTAGTCGCAGCAAATCCACTAAACACCGCTGCCAATATCACCATCAGACCAACGGCAAGCACATTTAATTTCTTCGAAAAAATCCGTTTCAACTCTAATTTAAGCATCCTGTCGTTCCTCCGATTTTTCCCCGAAATAAAGCAAAAATGCATCTTCCAGGTTCTTCTCTGCCTGCACAGCTTCCGCCATCGGCTTTTCCTTCGATATGATCCGAAGCTCTGCGCCATTTTCGGTTGTTTTAATATTTCCAACCAGATATTTCCGCATATAAATCTCAACCATATTTCTTGGCACCTGACACAGCCATACGCGCTCCTGCATGGACGAAAGCAGTTCTTCCGAAGTTCCTGTATAGCACAGCATTCCATCCTTCATCAGCAGGATTTCATTTGCAATATATTCAATGTCCGACACGATATGGGTAGATAACAATACAAGACGGTTCTCGGACAGCTCACTGATCAGGTTGCGGAACCGTATCCGCTCGTTCGGATCAAGTCCTGCTGTCGGCTCATCTAACACTAAAATCTTTGGATCGTTCAACATTGCCTGCGCAATCCCCACGCGCCGGACCATACCGCCAGACAGATGCTTCATCTTCCGTTTTCTGAACTTCCACATATCTACCTGCTCCAAAAGCTGTTTTATTCTCCTGTTGGCAAATGCTTGCTTTAGTCCCTTTATCGAAGAAATGTACATCATATAATCATACACATTCAGATCGGGATAATACCCAAACTCCTGTGGCAGATATCCAAGCACCTCCCGATAAGCACTACCAAGCTTCCAGATTTCCTTGCCATTCCATAGAATCTCTCCTTCCGATGGCTGGATGATCGTACACAGCATCCGCATCAATGTTGTTTTCCCTGCGCCATTGACTCCGAGCAATCCGTAGATGCCCTGTTCCATAACATAGTTTACTTCCCGGACGGCGGCTACCTCGCTATATCGTTTTGTTACATGCTTAAACTCTAATTTCATTGGTGTAATCCTCCAACATTTTCTCATCGAAAGTCAATGACTTCCGAACACAATACACAACATATACAAATGTCAGCAACAGCATCGCTTTCCAGACCGGAGATGCAATCCTCTGATAGACCGCATCATTTACAACAATCATCGTCCAGACTGCCACCCATAGCAGACATAGCATCACGGCAACATATTCTGACCGTTCCCATCTGCTATACAACACGCGGAAGCAGATGCAACAGGACACATTGACCGGAAGTAAGAAGTTCACAACCAGATTGTTCAGGGTAAGTGCCGTTGTCCGATATGCTACCGCCAAAAATATCATGACAATCAAGAAGTCCACTGCTGCAAACAACAGGACTCTCGCCGCACAGATCCGGCGAAGCGTATAATACGATGCCTGTTCCACCTCGACGGCACCGTTTCTTCGGTTTTTCCAGACTTCCGGAACGATCAAAATCACAAACATCGTTGCGAAAATTCCCATAAGTCGCATTGTCTCTTTCATGTCGTTGGCATTGTTGCTCAGCCACAGCCATAGATACAGAAGCACTCCGCCCTGCAACACCCACCATCTTTTTTTGATGAACCGTGACTGCTCATATAAGAATTCAAAATACGATGTCTTCTTTGATTCCATCTGGAGTGCCTGTTCTGTCAGAATACCCTGACACACCTTTATCGTGCATGCCCCCGCTTCTTCCCGTATACATGTCTGCTGTACGAAATCTCTATATTCCTGTATCCGTTGTCTGTAAGCTTTCATTCTTCCACCTCCAATTCTTTGATCAAAAGCTCCTTCGCCCGTCCAATCCGGTATTTCACCAATGAGAGCTTAATCTGGAGCAATCCTGCGATTTCTCTTTGCTTCAGCTCCTGAAAGAACGACAAAATCGCAACTTCCCGTAGCTCCTCCGGCAGCTTCCGCACCGCCTGTTCGATATCCAGCCGGATATCAACCGTCTCCTCACGGTTTTCAGTTTCCACTTCCGGCAGTTCATCTAACAGAATATCCTTTTTCTTCTTGTAATAGTTTTTCACTACATTTCCGGCGATTGTGTACAGATAATTTTTTACTTTGCCATATTCCCTGTATCGATCTAAGCTTGCAAAGGCTCTGGCAAACACTTCCTGTGTCAGATCCTCCGCTTCATACGTGTCATATATATGCAACAAACAGTACTGATAAATGCTTGGATAATATTTCCTGACCAGTCTCTCACATGCTTCCTCATCCCCGGCTCTCGCCCGGTGCACCAGCAGAAAATCGCTTGTAGACTCCATTCTCGCTCTCACCTCTTTTCTATCCCCACTTACTATAACAACATACGCGTCAGAAAAGTCAGTTTTATTTATATTTTATCAGATATTCTTCCAGACACAGATTTTCCTGCTTCATCGTTCTTGCTGCATCCTTTCCCACATACCGGTAATGCCACGGTTCGTTGTTGATGGATGTAATGTCTGTCTTATCTTCTGGATAGCGTTTCACAAATCCGTACTTATATGCATTTTCATCCAGCCACTGATAGACAGCATCCGATGAACATTTGGATGTATCCGCGTTGATATCCACACTGAGTCCTAACTGATGCTCGCTCGTCCCCGGAATCGCAACATACTCCTCCGCTTTCTTCTTCGCCTCTTTCTTCGAGCAGCCCTGATTTTCATATTCTTTGATTCGATCGTCCATGATCTGTTGCTGCTCCTTTGTTGTCCGATACCCTTCCCGCACAAACAGCGCAAGTCCCGCCGCTCTTGCATCATCAAACATCTGCTGTAGCTCCGGATAGATCCTTGAATCCACCTTTTCCCCATTGGATAATTCGGTCAGTTCCACCTGATAATTGGCAGGAATGTAATGATCCCGATCAACAAGAATTAGATTCCATGCGCCTGAAGTATCTGCCACCTGCTTTTCCGAATGAAATACCATGAGCAATGTGCGATCTCCACCACGGATTGAATAGTATGCGATCAGACCAGTGATCAATATTAGCAAAGTCACGAGTACACGCGCTACCGCTTTGTAGCTCTGTTTCTTTTTGTGTCTTGCCTGTTTCTTCATACTGCACCTTTCCTTTCATTCCTTTGTCATTCATATATAACAACCGGGAAACTGGAAAAGTCAGTCTTATTTTCAGGGCATAAAAAAAGGAGCTCATCGCTCCTTTTTCATAACTTTATTCCGTTCTTCCGAATATCTCATACAAGATCAGATCCCGCATGCGTTCCATCGTGACATCAAACACCGCCTGATGCAACATCTCTTTTCCTTCTGCGGCAAGCACATAGACCTTAATCAGATTCGCCACAAGCGGAATATTCACATCCGGGCGGATGCCTTCCATATGCCGAAAGAATTGAATACTTGTCTCGGTCTCTTTCTGCAGATCCGGTCTTACCTGTTCCGGAAGCATCTCCAGCAGACGCTTCTCATCCTCCGGTGTCAGACTTGGAAATACACTGTACCTCTCATCAATCATCATCTTCAGATACGTGCGCGTCTCTGCCGGGCCAGCCTTTTCCTTGCCATTTAATGCAATCCGGATCAGCTCCGGAATCTTTCTTCTCCGGTATTGCAGAACCTCATACACATATTCTTCCTTCGACGCGAAGAAATTATAGAACGTACTCACACCGATGCCGGCTGCCTCCGTGATCTTAGCAACCGACATATGTGTCATTCCATACTGCTTCAACAAATCAAACCCTGCATCCAGCATTTTCTCTCTATACTCTGCCCGTTCTTCCTCCGTAAATACCCGTTTTGCCATCTGTATCCTCCCAAAAAAGCTTCTGAAGAAATCTACTCGTTTCTGTTATTTTCCTTCAAAGCTTCCACCATGTCAATCCTTGATATTTTTTTCTTCTGGAGAAGAAGGGAAATCTCATAGACGACCCATGTAAGTACGAAACCAATCACCAACGTTCTGGCTGTGAGAACCGGTGACAACAGCATACCATAATTTTCGATTGTATCCGAATAACCGACCTTGACAAACATATATGCAGCCGGGATTCCAATCAGATATCCGATGCATACCAGAATATGATTGACATTCAGTACCCGGTTGGAAATCTCTTTTTGGCTGAAGCCAAGCACCTTCATAACCGAGATATTGGTTGCAGTTTCTGCGACGATCATGTTGATGATCAGATACAGCACAAATACTCCAAGCACAACACCTACGATCTCAAATATAACCATGATCGTATGCATCGGTCCCATCATATTCTCCATCGTGTCTGCTGTGACAGTCATCGTTGTCTCGCTTGCCACGCGGTCTTTGTTGAGTGACAATACATCCTTATCTATAATGCAGTTATAGGCATCACTGTCTACACCCGCCAGCGCCGTTGCATTTTCTCTTCCTGTGTACAGATAACAATGCGTATTGTCCGTCACGATGCCACTGATTGTTACCTTATGTTCTTTCAGATCTGCAATATTGCTGAAGGTAAGCGTATCACCTGTCTTTATACCATAGGTCTGTGCAGCCGCACTTGTCAGATAATATTTGTCCAGATCAAGCGCGTCACCACCGTCCGTCTTGTCCGGGAAATATTTCGAATCCTTGCTGATTCCCTGTGCACAAAGCTGTATGGTGTTTCCCTCTACCTCATAGTAATTCTGGAACAACGCCTCGCCCTGCTCCGGCGTGCCTTCCTCTAACGAATTCAGCCGGTACAGATATTCGTACTTGATAGAGCTTGTAAGTCCTCCATGCATCAGCGTATCCAGACTGTCTTTCATAATAAATCCGGTCAGAATACAGAATGCAGCGACAGCCACACCAAATGCCGTTACAATGCTTCTTCCCGGATGTCCGATCACGCTCCGCACCCGCATCTTTGTCTGTGTCTTTGCATGACTCTTCTTCATCACGCCAACTGTCTTCGTATCTTTTCCTGTGTTTCTTAAGAGATCGACCGGTGACTTCTTCAAGAGCTTTGCCGCCTGGATTGCGATAGCCGCACAGTAAAGGACGGTTGGTACAACCAGTGCTATAACGATCGATGGTACATTGTAGGCCGGTGTATACGTAAGCTTTTCAAAATCATATTCGATATAGAATTTGCACAGTACCCCGGTCAACGGAATGGACACAATCAAGCCAAGTACACTTCCAACAACTCCCGGCAGTACCCCATACCGCATATAATGTCTTATGATCTGCTTCTTGGAAAATCCGAGTGCCAGAAATGTTCCAAGCAGATACTGTTCCTGTCTGATATTTCTTCCAAGCACCATAACAACAAGCGTGATAATAATGATGAACATAACCGGTGCATACATGGTTGCCATGTTCGTAACGGCATCTCCCTCATTGACCGGCATGGAGATTCGTGTGTTCGTGGTTGCCGCCATATAGCTTGCAATCACATAACCTTCATTTAACTTCTCACGGACTTCCTTGGAATTATCCTTGTTGTATTTGATAGAATAATAGCTTGTCTCATCTGCATCAATCTTGTCATATTCCTTGCGATCGACTACGACAAGTGCAAATTTCTCACTATCAATATAGCCGGACAGTTTATCAAGCATATAGATATAATCTGCTTTCGTCGTGTAGGCAGATACTTTATAATCATACGCCCCAAGAGAAATCGTATCTCCAACCCGGATGTCATGCATATCCGCAAAATCCTGTGTCAGAAGTGCTTCCCCGTCACCCGGTTCGTGTCCGTCCCGCACCTCACAGAGGTTCAGCTTCTCCGGCATCGGGAATACACGGATCGTAGCTCCTTTTAAATCCCCACTTTCCACATTTACATCCTTATACCGGCTGTGTTCCAGTATCACATCATATTCCTGTTCGAGCTTCTCCATATCTGCATCGGACAACGGCTGATAAGTGACAAACTCCGCATCCTCCGCCTTATAGTCCTTCACAAAATCATCCACAACCTTTGTCAGTGTGTGTCCGGTTGACACCGCGGCGACAATCACCATAGATGTCAGCATCGTAAGAATGATACTGATAATATAAAACGCGATGTTTTTCTTTATGCTGCGCCCAGCTCTCTTATTGATCGTCATATTACAACTCCATCCCCTCTACTCGTTTCTTATCTGCATTCTTCTGATTGGATACAACCTTGCCATCCGTGATCTTGATGATCCGGTCTGCCATTCCGGCGATGTTCAGGTTGTGTGTAATAATCACGACTGTCGTCTTATATGTATCATTCATTTTCTGTACACGCTGCAATACATCCTTTGATGACTTTGTATCAAGCGCACCGGTTAACTCGTCACAGAGAAGGATATCCGGCTTCTTCACCATTGCCCGCGCGATTGCAACACGCTGCTGCTGACCACCGGAAAGCTCCTTTGGAAAATGTGTCTCATACTTCTTCAGTCCCAGTTCTTCGATCAGTGTGTCGGTACTGAGCGGCTCCTGCACAAGCTCTGCTGTCATCTCAATATTCTCACGCACGGTCAGATCCGGTGTCAGATTGTAGGACTGAAATACAAATCCAAGCTTCTCTCTCCGATATAGCTCCAGCTCTTTGGCAGACATTTTCTCCAAGTCCGTTCCATCTACCAGCATGCTACCCTCGGTCACCTTATCCAGACCACCAAGTATATTCAGCAATGTACTTTTACCACTTCCACTCGGACCTAAGATCACAACGATCTCGCCCTTCTCGATTCCAAACTCGGTATGATCGAGCGCGAACACCGTGGCTTCTCCCTTTCCGTATTTCTTCACCAGATTTTTTCCTTCTATAAACATTCTGCGTCCTCCCTGCTATATGCGAACATTTTTGTTATTTTATTCGCATATATGTTAGTTCTAACTAACTTATTTGTCAAGAGGTTTTACGAATGTTTTTTGTTTTATATTCGCATAGTGTACGTTTTTGTATAAAT
>OGYY01000705.1_pt1 | contig 32960 bp, 19 predicted proteins | sample 1576671 | NCBI WGS metagenome assembly OGYY01 (sample SAMEA3541593, study PRJEB24748) | human gut metagenome | biome: human gut; feature: human-associated habitat; material: faeces | place: China | collected 2012 | reverse complement strand
GTGTTCGGCGCGTTGCGCCTCAGAACATCCCGGGGGAGGAAGGGGAGGCCTTCTATAATGTTGGCTGCTCAAAGGGTGCGCACAACCTATACCGTTCAAGGAAGAATGTGCGCTAAAAAAATAAAATTTTGAGCGACATAATGACCTAAATAGTTATGGGGAGGGGTTCTTTATAGTAGCTCCCCATAAGGCAGTTTTTTGTTGTGGAAATGCACTCTACTTTATCTTAGTGCAGCGTAGCATGTATTTTCATTTTAGAAGAAGCGGTTTCATGCGCGCTTGTCGCGCTTCGATAATCACCGTAATATGATGCTAAAAACGATACCCTACCTGCGGAAACGCAAAAACTGATCTCGCTTTTCTTGTGCTATTGTGATGCCTATAGGGCCGTTTTATGCGGCTTTGAAAGCTGGATTTTAGCTTGTAGGTTCGGATAGGTGGGGAGTTTGCATTATGCGTGAACACAGAATAGGGCTCGGGGGGGGGGCGCCTCCAAATTAATGGCGAAGGCGCCAAGCCTTCTGCCGAGGGGATTAGCGAGGGTATTTGCGCTCGCGCTGCTGGGCGTGATCCTTTCGCTTGGCGTGGCGGTGCCTAAGGCCGCCGCTAATCCACTTGATAGTATTGGTGCTGCCGTTATGCAGCTGCTGGGCATGGGCGACGCCGAGCCCGCGGATGCGTTTGATAAGCAGAAGACGGTTGATCCCAGCACCATTGCAACGTGGTCGGACATTATTCAAAACGACACCGAGAACATCGGCCGCATCTGGACGGACAAGACAGTATCGTCCACGAGCGTGCAGCTGCCGGCATCTCCCGATGGCACTGCCCCGAGCGTCGATATCGGCGATTCCGATTTCCTCGTAACGCTCTCTGCTCTGTCCTCTACCTCCAATACCACCACCACGTCGAGCAAGCCGCTCGATATCGTTCTGGTGCTCGACGCTTCGGGTTCGATGGACGATGAGCTGACGAGCGAATATCGCTACAACGAGGTCTACAACATCAATACGGATGGCAGGACGACTTACTACGCGAAGAATGCCAACGGGTCGTACACCGAGATTGATCGAATCACGAGGACGGTGCTGTTCTGGCAACAGTTCGATCACTGGGAGCTCAACGACCAGACGGTCAATCCCAAGACGAGCGCTCAAGATTCCGACTCCAGCCATATTCAGTTCTATACGTACGATGAGGTGACGACCACCAAGATGGCCGCACTGCACGATGCTGCCAATGCCTTCATCGAGAACACCGCAGCGCAAAACGACGCCATTGACGATGCGGACAAGCAGCATCGTATCTCGCTGGTCAAGTTCGCCAGCGACAAGAGGGACACCGTCGGCAACGACACAATGGGTGGACGGAACGATTACAATTACAGCCAGATCATGACGAACCTGACGGCGTACACCTCAGAGAACGTGGCGTCCGCAACGAGCATGGTCGACGGCCTTACGGCTTCGGGCGCCACCTCCGCCGACTACGGCATGCAGCACGCGCAGACCGTGCTCGCCAGTGCGCGCGATGATGCCCAGAAGGTCGTCATCTTCTTCACCGACGGCGAGCCCAACCATCAAAGCGGATTTGACGGCACGGTGGCCAACGACGCCATCAGCGCGGCGAAATCGCTCAAGGACGAAAACACGCTCGTTTACACCATCGGCATGTTCGCTGATGCGGACCCGGGCAATACGGACGCGTCCACGAGCAACCAATTCAACGCGTACATGCATGCCGTGTCGAGCAACTATCCGAAAGCCTCTGCGTGGAACAGTCTGGGCGATCGCGTGTCTCAGGATTCCGCCTACTACAAGGCGGCGACCAACGCTGCCGAGCTGAATCAGATCTTCCAGGAGATCTCCGATGAGATCAACGCGGGTACGGGCTATCCGACGGAAACCACCGAGGGCGCCGAGGGCACCTCGGGCTACATCACCTTCACTGATGAGTTGGGCGCCTACACGGAGGTCGACAGCTTCAAGTCGATCGTCTTCGCGGACAAGGTGTTCAGCAATCCTGAGAAGTCGTCAAATGGTTTGACCGACACGTACACGTTCGAAGGGGAGGGCGGCAACGCCCTGTACCCGAACGGCAACCTCAACCAGATCGACGTGACGGTTCAGCGCAGCGATGAGCTTGCGCAGGGCGACGTTGTGACGGTCAAGGTGCCTGCCGGCCTTATCCCGCTGCGGAAGTTCACCGTCACTGATGAGAACGGCGCCGCGACGATGGATATCGCCGAAGCGTACCCGATGCGTATCTTCTACGGCGTGAGCGTCAAGCAGGGTGTCTACGACGCGCTGGCGCAAGGCACGGCCGACCAGGCGCTGAAGAGCTACATCGCCGCCAACACCACCGACGGCAAGGCCAGCTTCTACTCCAATTACTACGATGGAACGGTGACGTCGGGCGGCAAGAAGCTCGGCAACACCACGGCGTCATTCGTCCCTGCCGAGGGCAACAGCTTCTACTACTTCACCCAGAACACGATGCTCTACACGGATGAGAACTGCACGCAAAAGCTGATGACCGAGCCGCATACGGGCGACATCTATTATTACAAACGCGCGTATTACGCCAAGGATGCCCAGAGCGGGGAGGTTACGAAGAAGGACAGCATCACGCGCTTCGTGGGCGCCAACTTCTCGGCGAGCACGACGTTCTGGGGCAAGGCGAACGACGGGTCGTACTATATCAAGGCAGGTGCGCCGCGCATCACGCGCATCGATGGCCTGACGCTCACCAAGGAGAACAACGCCACGGACACCTCCACCGAGGTCATCAATCCCAACTGGGACAACATCAACAACCCCGATGTGCTCAACGTCTCGCTGGGCAACAACGGCAAAATCGACGTCGAGCTGCCCGGCACGCTGGCCATCTACAAGGATGCCCAGGTTGCTGCTGACAATAACCTGAGCACCGACGTGCTTGAAGGCAAGAGCTTCGAGTTTGAGATTACGGTTGCCTCCGCGGCGAACAAGAAGCTTAGCGCCGTGGTGAAGAATGAGCAGGGCGACACCCAGGGCGATCCGTTCGAGCTTACGTTCGACGCCCAGGGTAAGGCGACGCATTCCATTAAGGATGGCGAGACCCTTTACATCTATGGCCTCGACGCAGGTGCCGATTACACCGTGACCGAGGTCGCGGACAAGCTCCCTGCCGGCTTTACGCAGACGAGCGAGGAGTACGACGCTGGTGTCATAGCTGGCAACACGGTGACCACTGCGAGCTTCGTGAATACTTATAACGTCACTTCCGTTACGGTTGATGCCGATGCCCTTGCGAAGTGGCGGAAGACCTTCGACCGTTGGGATCTTGCGCAATCCTTCGACATCCGCCTTTCCGCCGACCAACCTGGTAACCCCATGCCTGAGGACTTCGAAACCGGTGTCGATGGTCGCGGCTATAAGGATGTCACGGCGACCGAGACGGCCTCTTCTGGCAACTTTGGAGCAATTGAGTTCACCAAGCCCGGCACCTACACCTATACCGTCACCGAGGTAACCCCTGCGCAGGGTGTTGCCGGCGTGTCGTATAGCGATGCGGATTATGACATCACGGTTACCGTGACCGATGACGGCAAGGGTAACCTGAGCGCCACATCCGTTATGACCAAGACGACTAACGACAACGGGCAGGCACTCGAGAATCCCCAGCGGGTTGACGACAACACTGCGACCTTCGTGAACACGTTCAACGCCAGCTCCACGACCACGGGTCCCCGAGCGATCAAGCGGTACACGAATAACGGCGGTAGCGACGCCATCCTCAAGGACAACATGTTCACCTTTAAGGTGAAGGCCGTTGGCGAGAATGCCGATAGCGCACCCAAGCCGGATGGCGTCCAGCCCAACGAAGATGGTTACTTTACCGTGAAGAATATCGGTCAGAACATCGCCTTTGGTCAGGCGACGTTCAATGCCGGTCACGTGGGTAATACGTACGTTTACGAGATCAGCGAGGTCATCCCTGAGGGTGCCACCGCTGATAACGGCTGGACCGTCAACGGCATGACCTACGACCCCACGGTCTACCATGCCAAGTTCACGGTGACCTCCGAGGGCGCCGAGAACAACGCAGTTGTTAAGGTGGCAGTCTCCTACTACAAGGTTACTGATGCGGGAGAGGAGCCGCTGCCCGCTGAGGCCATCCCAGAGTTCACCAACTCCTATGACCCAGCAGACGCCGTGCTGGAGGGCGATACCGCCATCAAGGTGAAGAAGACCCTGAACGGTCGCGACTCCCTTGAGAACGAGACGTTCGACTTCACCATGGATCCGGCCAGCAACGCGACTCGCCTCGCGCTCTCTAATAAAGAAATCGTGCTTGAGGGCAGCGAAGACAATCTTGAGCTGAAGACGAGCATCACCGAGCTCACGAACGGCAAACCGAAGATCGCCAACATGGGCAAGGTCACTTTCAAGAAGCCCGGCACCTATGTGTTCAACGTGATCGAGAATGCCCCGGCTGACGGCAAGGGCATGGTCTACGACAAGCACGCCGCGCGTGTGGCGGTCGTCGTTACCGATGCCAAGGGCGTGCTTAAGGCCGAGGTCACCTACAACAACGGCCAGGGAGCTGACACGGATGCTGCGGCGTTCGTGAATACCTATACCGCCAGCTACACCTATGGCACGGGCATGAACCTCGATGCGGGCAAGACTCTGAACGGTCGCGCCCAGAAGGCTGGTGAGTTCTCGTTCACCATCAAGGGCGTCGGCAAGAGCGGCTCGGTTGCCGCTGCCGACGCTGAGGGCAAGCTCGCCGAGAGCGATAAGAACTTCAGCACCATTGCTGATGCTCCTGACAGTGTGCAGTCCAAGATGTTTAACCTGCTAAGCGGCGTGAAGTTCTCTCAGGACGATGCAGGCAAGACGTTTAGCTACGAGCTCGCCGAAGTCGAGGGAAGCTTGGCTGGCGTGACGTATGACAAGGCGGTGTACGCTATCGACATCACGCCGATCGACAACGCCGACGCTACGATGCACACCAAGACCACCATCAACAAGAAGAACGCCGATGGTACGACGGAACTTGTGGACGAATGCGACAGCGCTTCCGGCGTTGGCGCCGCCACGCTCGGCTTCACGAACACCTACAAGGCGGCATCGGTAACGGTTGACCCGGCGACAACCCCAATCGATCTTTCCAAGGTCCTGACGGGCCGTGATTGGAAGGCGAGCGACTCCTTCGAGTTCACACTGACTTCCGCCGAAGCCGGCAGCCCGAGCTTCGACGTTGCGACCAAGACCGTGACGCAGGCCGAGGGCACGCCCGCGGGTACGGAGGTTCCGTTCAACTTCGGTTCTGCGACGTTCGACACGCCCGGTCAGTATTACTACACCGTGACCGAGACCAATGGTGGGAAGACCATCGACGGCGTGACGTACGACGGCCACACGGCTGACGTCCAGGTCATCGTGAGCGACCCGGGTGACGGGCAGCTCATGGCGCAGGTCAACGTCTATAACGGTACATTCACCAACGATTACAAGACCGAGCTCAACCATAACGATGCCGGCGGCATCGTCGTGACGAAGACCACGAACGGCCACGATATGGCGCGCGGTCAGTTCCAGTTCCGCGTCGAGGCGCTCGACGGCGTCGACGTTACTGCTGTCGAAACGGCGCAGCGCATCGGTATCACGGATGGTACGACGGGTGACTTCGGCAACATCGAAGGCAATGACGGCCAGAAGGTCGAAATGCCTTCCGAGCATCCCATCACGTTTACCCAGGCCGATGTGGGCAAGACGTTTAAGCTGAAGATCAGCGAGCGCGGCGCAGACGGCTCGACGTTTGGTTCGGGCGGCACGGCTGCGGGTTATACGTACGACGACGCCGTGTATATGGTTGAGCTGTCAGTCGCTGACAAGGGTGATGGCACTCTCGAGCTCACCACTAAGGTGACCGACAAAGACGGCAAGATTGATACGCAGGTAAGCTCCGCAGCAAACAAGCACAAGACCTACCTCGACTTCGTCAATAGTTACAGTGGAGGATCTGTTGACGTTGGCGGAGATAGCGAGGTACAGATTGAGGGCGTTAAGGAGCTTTCCGGTCGCCCCATGAGCAACGGGGAGTTCGAATTCGTCGTTTACAATGCCATGGATGACAACAACAAGGTTGTTGCTACCGGGGCAAATGATGCTTCAGGAAAGATAGCGTTCAGTAAGCTCACCTACGATAGAGACAAGCTCAAGGACGATCTTGAAAACGGGCTCGTGTCGTACGAACGAGATGGCAGCATCGATGTATATACCTATGTGTACAAGATCGTTGAGAAGGAGACGTCTCAGCCTGGCCTGAGCTTCGACCAGTATGAGCGTACGTTCTCCGTTACGGTGCGCGATGAAAACAACGGTACCGATCTCAAGGCGGATGTGACGTACCCTGAGGGGGAAATCGTCTTCAAAAATGAGTACGGCAATGCTGAAGGCGCATCGTTGACAATATCTGGAACCAAGGTGGTGGCTTCTGTTGATGGCGCGAACGTTCCGGACTATGTGGGGAAGTACACCTTTGAACTAACGGGTGAGCCGGGGGCTCCTATGCCGGCGGAAGGGGGAAGCCTCGCTACGAACCAGGCTTCCGGACAGGTGGAGTTTGGTCCTATAACCTTTACAATGGATGAAGTCTTTGGGTCTTCTGATGTACGGGAACGTACATTCACGTACTTTGTCACTGAAACCGGTAGCGTTTCCGGCATCGAAAACGATCTGGAAAATACAAAGACAATCACCGTTACAGTGAAGGATAACGGTGACGGAACTATCTCCGTTGTTAGCGATCCTAACGAAATGACGTTCACGTTTACCAATACGTATGAGACGAAGGGCGAAAGCTCCCTGACTGGTGAAGGCAATTATGTCGTCACCAAGGAGTTGAGTGGACGCGCTCTGAACGATGGCGAGTTTGAATTCAAGCTCAGTCCCGTCGCGGGTGGCGAAGCTTTGACCGTAAAGAACGACGAGAATGGAAAAGTGGTTTTCCCGACCATAGCCTTCACTCAACCGGGCGAGTACAAATACACTCTGTCTGAAGTTGATGGCAATCTCGATGGCGTAACCTACGACACGTCGGTCTACGACGTTACTGCCGCCGTTGCGGATAATGGCGACGGTACGCTTTCGGTCACTTGGTCTGTCTTCGAGGACGGCGTGAAGCTTGATGGGACGAGCATCGTCTTTACTAACACGTATTCCGACCCCGTTATTCCAGGCCCGGAGCCCGAGCCGGAGCCTGAACCAGAGCCCGAGCCCGAACCCGAACCCGAACCGGAGCCCGAACCGGAACCCGAACCCGAACCGGAGCCTGAACCGGAACCCGATCCTACGCCTGATCCGGAGCAGCCAAGCGATCCAGATAAGGACGATGGAGACGACTCCGACGATAAGCTCGTCCAAACGGGCGATACGGCCATGGCTGCCGTTGCAGCGGCCGCGGTAGCGGGCATTACCGCCATCGGCGCCGGCGCGATTGCTCGACGTAAAAACAAATAAGACATAAAGCTGTCCGCACCGGGGTCGCGCTTGCGGCCCCGGTGGCGTGTATCTACGAAGCGCTTTGGGAGAAGGCGCCCTGTTCTGTTGGGAGGAGTTGGATGGCGAAGAAGGTGAAGCTGGGTGTTGAGGGGCTTAAGGTTAACGAGACCGAATGCAGGCTCCTCGCCTATTTGGTGCAAAGATCTCGCGAGCTGCATCGCATCGGCTGCGAACATGTCGCACTTAGTCGTAAGGAAATTGCCCGTGCCATTGGTTGTTCTCCGTTGACCGTTATTAGGACGTGCCAGAAACTGGAAGGTGATGGACTCATCGAGATTCGCTTTGAGCACCTGGAGAACGGCGCCCAAATGGCGAACTCGTATCGAGTCACCGCATTGGGACTTGAGGTAAGCCGTTTGTATCGCGAACGCGTTGCGGAATTAGAAACTCATATCTATTAAATGAGCGCACGCTCTAGAATCGTCTTGCATGGACGATTTGCGTGGCATGGGGCAATTCAGACCTCCTCCTGTTCTGCTGGATAGGGGGAGGTTTTGCCATCTGTGGGCGTTTTGCGTTATAGCACCCCACTTTAGCTGCAAAGACGCGCTCGATGTTGCCCAGGCGCCCTGGGGTTGGGTATCATAGCAGCCGTTGAAAGGGGATTATTCGTGCGTTTTGCATTCGACATGCTCTAGCTAGGTAGGTTTTTCTCGCGCCGTGGCTGCGCGAGCGCCCCGTCATGTCCATACGCCGAGTTGCTATATGATGTGCCGCCCCGTGCGGCCGCCCTTAGTCGACCCACACATGTAAATAAGGAGATCAGCTATGCGCGATAAGCTCGAGAAGATCATCATCGCCTACCAGGAGCTTGAGAAGAAGCTTTCCGATCCGTCCGTTGCCGGCAACATCAAGGAGTTCACGCGCCTCAACAAGGAGTACGCGCATCAGACCGACCTGGTGAACGCCGCACGCGAGTACATCTCTGCGCTGGATGACATCGAGGCTGCCAAGGAGATGCTGCGCGAGGCCAGCGATGCGGACGAGAAGGAGATGCTCCAGATGGACATCTCCGAGAACGAGGCCAAGCTGCCCCAGCTGGAGGAAGACATCAAGTTCATGCTCATCCCCAGCGACCCTAACGATGAGAAGAACACCATTGTCGAGATTCGCTCCGCCGCCGGTGGCGACGAGGCTGCGATTTTCGCTGGTGACCTGTTCAAGATGTACCAGCGCTTCTTTGAGACCAAGAAGTGGAAGATGACCGTGCTTGACTCCAGCCCCAGCGAGGCCGGCGGCTTCAAGAGCATCGAGTTCAAGGTCGAGGGCGACAAGGTCTACTCCGTTATGAAGTACGAGTCCGGCGTGCACCGCGTTCAGCGCGTTCCCAAGACCGAGAGCCAGGGCCGCATCCAGACCTCTACCGCGACCGTTGCCGTGCTGCCCGAGGCGGAGGAGATTGATGTTCAGATCAACCAATCCGACCTGCGCATCGACACCTACTGCGCTTCCGGCCCCGGCGGTCAGTGCGTCAACACCACCTATTCGGCGGTGCGCATTACCCACCTGCCCACCAACACCGTGGTGCAGTCCCAGGAGCAGCGCTCCCAGATCCAGAACCGCGAGGTCTGCATGCAGATGCTGCGCGCCCGCTTGTACGAGATGGAGCTTGAGCGCCAGCAGGCAGAGCTGGGCGCCGAGCGCTCCAGCCAGATCGGCCACGGCAACCGCTCCGAGAAGATCCGCACGTACAACCAGCCGCAGGACCGCGTGACCGATCACCGCATCGGCTTCAACTCCACGTATAACGGCGTGCTGCTGGGAGACCTGCTGCCCAATGTGATCGAGGCGTTGGCTGCCGCGGAGCGCGCCGAGAAGCTGGCTGCGGCGGTGTAATTACGCTCTGCGCGAACGTCCCGCTTCCTCATGGGGCGGTCCGCGATCCGGCTGCTTGGCGACCGAGGGTATGTCGGCGGCGAGGATGCAGAGAAAGAACGACGGGCGGATGCATCTCGAATGCGTCCGCCCGTTTTCTCTAGTGTTGACCTCTTATGGTTCCAAGGAGCTTTCCTGTTGCTCCGACCCCGCTGTATCCTGGGCGCGCGTTAGGAGCTCGACCAGAGGATTATGCGTCGCATCGGTCTCCACTTCGGTTGGCAGGGGCTCATCGATGCCCGCCCGGTGGAAATTGCCCACGAAGTCGTCGGTCTTCAGGACGTTGATGACGGCGCGCGGATCAACGTAGCGAATGAGGCGGATGGCATCGCCGACCTCGTATGTCGACAGGACCGTGTGGATGATGCCGACGGGTTCCCCGCTGTAGGCCCCGGTCGCATCGATGACGCTTGCACCGTGATGGAGCGTCTCTGTATAGGCGCGGGCGACTTCCTGGGGCTTCTTCGTTGTGATGATCATCGTCGAGCGATTGTAGCGATGGTAGAAGCCGTCGATCGCCTTGGTCGAGATGAACTGGAAGACGATAGAATAGGCTGCGTGCTCCCAGCCGAATATGAAGCCGAAGATTGCCAGAACGCAGCAGTTACCTGCAAAAACAAAGGGCCAGATGGTTTTGCCGGTTTTATTCGATACGAAGAGGGCGATGAAATCGGTTCCCGCGGTGGAAGCCCCGCTCTTGAGGGCGATCGCGACGGCGATGCCGTTCAGCACGCCGCCGAAGATGACGTTCAAAAACGTTTCGCCCAAGATGGGCTGGAATGAAAAGGTCTTGAGGAAGAAGCTGAGCAACGCGACCTGGATCATCGAGAAGATAACGAAGCGTTTGCTGATGGATTTCCAACAGAAGAGTGCCACGGGAATATTGAGCATGAGGACGCCTATGGATACGGGCAGGCTTCCCCCCATAAGATGAGCGATGCGCTCCATCAGCAGGGCGATGCCGGTGAATCCTCCTGATAGCAGGTTGGCGGGGTTGACGAACGCTTGAAGGACATAGGTTTGAAGTAATGCGGACGCGCAAACGCAGCCCAGTGTTATGACGCGACGTACTAAGACGTATCTTCCGAGATGCTTGAGCTTGATAAGCTGTGGATCTTCGGGCATGGATGTTCCCCCAAACAGTGCAGAGCCAAAGGTCGCCTAGGGCAAACATAACCTAATCCCGTTGCGGTTGAGGGAACAAATAGTAACGGCACAAATGGAGGCGGGCAGGGCGCTTGGGAAGAGGGGCTGCTGCGCACTAATGTATAAAAGCAATGCACGATAGTTATGGGAAGTCGGTACGCGATACTCGGTTGTATCGATATGGAAATACCAGTTGAGCAGCTAGTTGGTATCGTAAAACTAATACAAGCGAATCATTCTGGACCGCTTATGGGTAAATACGACCGTTTGCCGAAAGTAAGTCAAATGTATAAAACCCTTAAGAGTTCTAGGAAACCTGTTGAAGAAATGTATCAAGCTGATTCGAATGTGTAAATACGGGAAACGTCGAAGCGGCGCCAATCAGAAGATGACGTGCGAAAAGAGCGCGTTATGTGAGACGCCTTTCATGTCAAAAAAATCCCCTCTGAATAAATCAGGCGTCGACTGGAAACCGTTCGCCAACCGTGCGAGCGCGGGCGGCACGCGAGCTAACTAAAATAAATGCGATACGTCGGTCGAATGCTGCCCGTTCGGGTGGCATCGTGAGACAAAGGAGGGGGAATGACATCAAGGGCAAGAAAGGTGTTGACTGGATTTTTCGCAGTGGCGTTCGCGCTGATCTGTGCATTTTCCACGTCAACCGCCGCTTATGCGGCTGGACCCGCGAATCTGGCACTCGGCAAAACTGCCGTGGCCGACAGTGAGGAGGCGTCTACGGTTGCTGCCGCCAATGCGGTCGACGGCAATACCAAGGACTCCAGCTCCCGCTGGGGCAGCAATGTAGATTCGAATCATGGTCCGCATTGGATCTACGTAGACCTCGGAAGCGATCAGAAGGTTTCTTCCGCCAAGGTTTATTGGGAGAACCGCAAGGCAACCGGCTTCAAGATTCAGACGGCTGCCGCCAAGGATGCTACCGGCACCGATTCAGCTGCTTGGAAGTGGAATGACGTCTATTCGACTTCCGAGCGCCCGGATAGCACTGTGAGCACCGTGAACTTCGACGAGACCACGGCGCGCTACGTCCGCCTCTACATCACCGGGTTCACCTCCGAGGATCCCGACAATGTGTCGCCGACGTATTCCACGGTTTCTATCTATGAGTTCGAGGTGTATGGCGAGCAGCAGGAGGCTCCTGCTGAGGCCAAGAACCTTGCACTCAAGAAGACCACCAAGGCGAGCAAGGATTTCCACAACCAGAACGGCGCTCGTGCTGTCGATGGCAAGAAGAAGATCAAGGGTGAAGACCGTTGGATGACCGAGGACCAGCCTGTTCAGTGGCTGGCTGTCGACCTGACGAAGTCTGAGTCCATCAAGTACTTTGACCTCCTCTGGGAGGACAACGACAACTACGCCACCAAGTTCAAGGTCTACGTGACCGATAACGCGGCTGCGTGGGAGAATCCCGCATCCAATGATGCATGGGGCACCGCGGTTGTTGATGAGTCCAACAACACCAAGGGCGAGAATGAGATTATGCTTGATACGCCCGCCGCGGGTCGTTACATCAAGCTCGAGATTCTGGGTATGAGCTCTTCGTGGGGCGTGTCCCTCATGGAGTTCGAGGCTTGGAACGAGGTTCCTCCTGCGCCCGAGAAGGAGCCGGCAGACTACCTCAACGACATCAAGATCTCTCCGGTCACCGCTGAGACCCAGAAGCTCCAGTACCAGCTCCCCGAGGCTCCCGAGGGCTATGAGATCAAGTACAACGGCACCGACTACGAGCAGGTCATCGATACGGACGGCACCATCTACCGCCCCATCACCAATGTGACCGTGAAGGCGTCCTTCAAGATCACGAGCAAGACCGACTCCAGCGAGTACGCCTTCAAGGAGTTCGAGGTTGCCGTTCCCGGTACCATGACCGCTGCTGAGAACGCCAACGCTGCTCCGACCATCCTGCCCGAGCTCCGCGAGTGGGTCGGTGGCACCGGCTCCTTCGCCGCGAGCTCCGCCAAGCGCGTCGTCTATAGCGATGACTCCCTCAAGGCCATGGCCGAGGAGTTCGCCTCCGACTTCCAGGTCATCACCGGCGTGAAGCTGTCCGTCTCCAAGGGCACCTCCGCCGCCGCTGGCGATATCTTCTTCACCCTTACCACTGACACCACCAAGGGTCTGAAGGACGAGGGCTATATCGTTGAGGCCATGGGCGACAAGATCACCGTCACCGCCGAGCAGGTCGCTGGCGCCAACTGGGGTGGCAAGACCATCCTCCAGGGCGTGAAGATCGGCGAGGGCTCCTTCCCCGTGGGCACCGCGCGCGACTACCCGCTCTACAAGGTTCGCGGCCTCATCCTCGATGTGGGCCGTAAGACCTTCACCATGGACTGGCTGCAGCAGATGACCAAGCAGATGGCCTGGTTCAAGCTGAACGACTTCCAGGTCCACCTGAACGACAACTACATCCCGCTCGAGGAGTACACGAACAGCGGCGAGGACGTCTTCCAAGCCTACAACGCGTTCCGCCTCGAGTCCGACGTCAAAGAGGGCGGCAATAACGGTCTGAACAAGGCCGACCTCACCGCCAAGGACGTGTGGTACACCAAGGCCGAGTTCAAGAGCTTCATCGAGGACTCCGCCGCGCTCGGTGTGAACATCATCCCTGAGATCGATACCCCTGCTCACTCCCTGGCGCTCACCTCGGTTCGCCCCGACCTGCGCCACGGCACCAACGGCCGTCAGAACGATCACCTGAACCTCACGTCGCTGTACAACGACAGCCTGGCATTCGTTCAGGGCATCTTCGATGAGTACGTCCAGGGCGGCGATGACGCCGTCTTCGCCGGCACCGATGTCATCCATATCGGTGCAGACGAGTACTCCGCCGATGGCAACGCCTATCGCAAGTTCGTGAACGATATGTTCAAGTACGCCGAGGAGAACGGCAAGACCGCCCGCGTGTGGGGCTCCCTCACGAGCATCAAGGGCACGGTCGACGTCAGCGGCGTTTCCGAGTCCGGCCAGCGTCGCCAGATGAACCTCTGGAACCCCGGTTGGGCCGACCTCAAGCAGATGTATGACCTCGGCTTCGAGCTCATCGACTGCCAGGACGGCGTGTTCTACATCGTTCCGAACGCTACGTACTACTATGACTACCTGGGCGACGCCGCTTACACGGATGGCCTGAACAGCATCAGCGGTTACTCCGTCCCCGCTGGCGACCCGCAGATGATCGGTGGCGCATTTGCCGTCTGGAACGACATGTGCGACAACCAGGAAAACGGTATGTCAGAGTACGACATCTACGATCGTATCAACCGTTCCGCCGGTCTGTTCGGTGCGAATGGCTGGGGCAAGAGCGGTCAGATCAGCACCGCTGCCGCCAAGGAGATCGTGACCGAGCTCGGTGACGCTCCGAACACCAACTTCGGCTACACCGTCACCACCACCGAGGATGGCGCCATCGCTCAGTGGAACATGGACGACCTGTCCGATGCCTCCGGTCTGAAGCGCGACCTTGCCGAGGGCAAGAACGCCAAGATCGAGCAGGTTGACGGCCGCAACGCCCTCAAGCTGAACGGCGAGGAGTCCTATGTCTCCGTCAAGGACGACGCCCTGACCACCGTTGGCCTGGGCAACGACCTCCGCGTCAAGGTGAAGCGCACCAGCGCCTCCACCGATGCGCAGGTGCTGTTCGAGTCCGAGTACGGCCAGATCATGGCCGTCCAGGAGGGTACCGGCAAGGTCGGCATCACCCGCGAGAACCGCGCCTACTCCTTCAACTACACGCTGCCTGTCAACGACTGGGTCGAGCTCGAGTTCAAGAACACCTTCGAGAAGACCGAGCTGTGGGTCAACGGCGAGCTCGTCGATACCATCGGCACCAACACCCGTGGCAAGCTCAAGGCCACCAACATGTTCCCGGTGAACGTCATCGGCTCCAAGACGAACGCCTTCCAGGGCTACGTCGACGACGTCCGCATCGCCACGGCCAAGGAGTTCAACTCCACCATGGCGCTCGACTATGCCGTCATGACCGCCGAGGTCGTCCTGAAGGACAACGACATCGCCGGTATGCGCGAGCTGCTCGACCAGGCGTACGACGTCTTCAAGCAGATGGACCCCTCCGCAGAGACCATCTCCAGCCTCACCGACCAGATCGTCGACCTGCTGAACAAGACGGATTACGAGAAGGCCGATTACTGCCGCATCAACGCGTACGCGCAGCTGAAGAACGGCAAGTCCGTGGAAGCTCTCGAGAGCCTCTTCACCGCCGACAGCATGGCTGCTCTTCAGGCTGCTTGGAGCCAGGTCCGCGAGAACCTGCCCGCCTCCATGCAGGCCACGGTCGATAGCTATGCAGCCGCCATCGTCAAGGCGCTCAACGGCGTCGAGGCAAGCCCTGCACGCAACCTGAGCTATATCGATCAGTCCAAGCTGCAGGCGACCGCCAACATGGCCCAGGATGGCCAGGGTCCCGATAAGGCGCTCGATGGCGACGTGAGCACCCATTGGCACACCACGTGGGGCAACGACAACGCGAAGCTTCCGCACTGGATCGAGCTCTCTGCCAAGGACGGCTCGACCATGACGGTCAACGGCATCGCCTACACCCCGCGTCCCGACGCTGGCAACGGTACCGCCACGGCTTACAAGGTCGAGGTTTCGGCCGACGGCAAGACCTACACCAAGGTCGCCGAGGGCACGCTCGGGGCGAACGCCGAGACCAAGACCATTACCTTCGACAAGGTCGAAGCCAAGAAGGTCCGCTTCATCATCACGAAGGCTGCGGGCAACTTCGGCTCCGCTGCGGAGATCAACCTCTCCGACGCAACCGCTAAGGGCGACTTCGAGGGCCTGCAGGCGCTCGTCACCGATGCCAAGGCCATCAAGAAGGACCTCTCTGAGTGCAAGCACGACGAGTTCGTCGACGATACCTGGAATGCGCTGCAGGATGCCATCACCGCCGCCGAGGCGAGCATCAAGGCCGGTACCGACGACGTGAACGCCGTCCATGATTGCAAGGTCGCGCTTAGCAAGGCTATGCTCGGCCTGCGTCTCGATGGCGACCAGCCGGCAAAGATCACGTTCAACGACGTGGTTGCCGATACCCCGCATAAGGAAGATATCGAGTGGCTCGCCGCCAACGGCATCTCGACCGGCTGGGAGAACGCCGGCGGCACCTTCAGCTTCCGTCCCTACGAGACGGTGCGCCGCGCCGACATGGCCGCGTTCCTCTACCGCCTCGCCGGCGAGCCGGAGCTCGGCGCGGAGGGCGTCTCCTTCGCCGACGTGGACGAGTCCACCCCGCACTACAAGGCCATCCTGTGGCTGGCCTCCGAGGGCATCTCGACCGGCTGGAAGGCCGCCGACGGCACCGCCGAGTTCCGCCCGTACGACCAGATCGCCCGCTGCGACATGGCCGCGTTCCTCTACCGCATGGCCGGGGAACCGAAGTTCGAGAGCGAGAAGAGCTTCGCCGACGTCGTGAAGGACACCCCGCACTACAAGGCCGTCCTGTGGCTCGCCGAGACCGGCGTCTCCGAGGGCTGGACCGGGGCCGACGGCTCCAAGACCTTCCGTCCCTACGACCAGATCGCCCGCGCCGACATGGCCGCGTTCCTGCACCGCATGGACAAGAACGGTCTGGTGAAGTAAGCGACTATCGGGGAATTCGCTGGTAGGCACATTTCCCATCCATTGGCACCGCTCCTAAAGGGGAGCGGTGCCTTTGGTATAGTTATCCACGTTTTGGTTGCATGCGTGGCGGAGCCCTCATGATGCTCGGTATGGTGCATCGCCGCGTTGCAATAGTTATGTTCGATGAGTAGAAGGAGGATGAATGAATCGAACCGTTTCGAGTAATCGGGCGATTTGGTCGTTCATCCTCTGCTCCCTAACGTTGTGTGTACTGGCGGCATTCGGTGCCGCCACACCTGTTTGGGCGGCAGAGGATGGATACCAGATCTATCCCACCCCTCATTCGATCACGTATGCCGATGGCACGCAGACGCTTCGTAAAGAAGCCAACGTCGTGCTTGAGGACGGGGTCGATGAGGATACCGAGGCTCGTCTCGACGAGGTCCTGGACCTCAAGAGCATGAAGGCCAAGGAGGCCGACAAGCTCGGCGGCAAGCGCTCCACCAACATCCTGGTGGGCGTGAAGGGCTCTGGCGGCGTCGTCGACAAGATGGTTGACGAGCTCCAGAAGTCCGGTGACCTCACCATCACCGAGGGCCTGTTCGATAAGACCGATGCCTACGTGCTCGCGTCGCTGCCTGCAACCGGCGACACGCCCGACCGCGTGATCGTCCTGGGCGCCAGCACCGATGCGGCCTACTACGGCCTCACCACGCTGTATCAGATTCTGCAGCAGACCGAGGGCGCGGAGCTTCGCGCCTTCACCGTGTGCGATTATGCGGACGTCATCACGCGTGGCTTCATCGAGGGCTACTACGGCAATCCGTGGAGCACCGAGGACCGCGTGAACCTCATGAAGTGGGGCGGCTACTACAAGCTGAACGCCTATGTGTACGCTCCGAAGGACGACCCCAAGCACAACGCTCAGTGGCGCACCCTCTACACCGAGGAGGAGCTCACCGAGAAGATCGACCCGCTGGCAAAGGCCGGCAACGAGTCGAAGTGCCGCTTCGTCTATGCGCTGCATCCCTTCATGAGCAACCCCATCACCAACGCGAACTATGATGATTCCGTTGCGATCCTGAAGGAAAAGTTCACGCAGGTTATGGACCACGGCGTTCGCCAGATCGCCATCCTCGCCGACGATGCCGGCAACCAGGGCAACGCCCTGTACATCAAGCTGTGCACCGATATGACCAACTGGATTCACGAGCAGCAGAAGGCAACCAATGAGGACGGGTCGCTCAAGTACCCCGGCCTCAAGGACACCATCATCTTCTGCCCGGTGAACTACATGGGCTACGGTGAGGCTTGGTACAGCGATCTTCCCGACAACATCCAGGTCGTCAACACCGGTGGCCGTGTCTGGGGCAAGATCGATAACAGCTTTGCCAGCACGTTCCAGAACAACTCTGGCGTCGCTCCCTTCATGTGGATCAACTGGCCGTGCTCCGACAACGACAAGGACGCCCTGCACATGGGCGGCCACAACAACTTCCTGGGCTCCGACCTCAAGCCGGGCCAGGTCAAGGGCGTCGTGCTGAACCCCATGCAGCAGTCTGAGCCGTCCAAGCAGGCGATCTTCATGAACGCCGATCTCACGTGGAACCTGTGGACGTCCACCGACCACGCCGACCAGGCGTGGGAGGACTCCTTCTCCTACGTGGATCACAACTCTCCGGTTGCAACCGCTGGCTCCGATGCGCTTAAGGCCCTCTCCGGCCATGCGCTTCGCATGTACGGCGGCGGCGCGACCTGGGAGAACGGCGAGTCCGCCGACATCAAGGATGCGCTTACGGCGTTCCGCACCAAGCTTGCATCCGGTACCGTCACCGAGGACGATGTGGATAGCATGACCGCGATCTTCACCGAGCTGAAGGAGATCGCTGCATCCTATCGCGCGTCCGCTGGCAACAAGGATATGCTCGAGCAGATCAGCTACTGGGTCGACGCGATGGAGGAGCAGTCCGAGGCTGCCCTTCTCGAGCTCGAGGCCGTCAAGGCCGACCTCGCGGGCGACAAGTCCACGCTGATCGCCAAGTACTCCGAGGGCACCGCTAAGCTTGACGATGCCAACAACCACGGCTATCTCTACATTGACCACACCGAGTACGCCCGCATCGGCAAGGCGCATATCGTGCCCACGATCAACGCGCTCGACACCTATGTCGCCGAGCGTGCCGAGCTGGCCTCCAACCCCGATGCGAACTTCACGAAGTTCGTGACGAGCCGCACCGACAGCCCCTCGGCCAAGACCGATGTGCTGTTCGACGGCAAGGCCAACACCGGTCTGAGCTACAAGGACCCGGCGACCATCACCGAGGGCACGTTCTTCGGCGTCGAGAAGACCAACGCATTCGACCTCGATCGCTTCACGATCACCTATGACGGCGGCCACCTCAACGATACGCTGCGCACGGGCAAGCTGCAGGTCCTCAAGGAGACCGACAACGGTCGCGAGTGGGTTGACGTCGAGGGCAAGACGCTCGACAACAACCGCGAGCAGGTTGTTGACTTCAAGGATCTGGGGCAGAAGGACGTCTTCGGCGTCCGCCTCATCGCGACCGCCGACAACGAGGGCGCCTGCTGGCTCACCATCAACGAGATCGAGATCAACAAGGTCGACGGTCCCGCTTCCGAGTCTGCAACGTACTTCGGTACGGTCACGCTTGAAAAGCAGGTCAGTGCCGACAACAGCAAGCCGCTGGGCAACGCGTCCGACGGCAAGGACGGCACCGAGGCGTGGCTCACGCATGGCGTCGGTGACCAGAAGGATGACGGCACCGAGGCCGGCGCGGCCGTCATCGTAACGTTCGATGGCGTGAAGTCCATCGACACGATCGTCTTCAAGCAGGCTATTTCCAACAACGGTGGCGACGCCATCGATAACGGTACCGCCTACTACCAGACGGCTGACGGCCAGTGGCATGAGGCCGGTGCGATCAATAACAAGACCGCGCAGACCATCAAGCTGGGCAAGACGGTCGACGCCAAGGCCATCAAGGTCGTCAACAACGCGCGCAAGGAGATCTGGTGGCGCGTTGTCGACCTCTACGCCACCGCTGGCGAGGAGGCTACGGCCGCCAAGACCATCTCGACCAACATGCCCCAGTATCAGAGCAACGCGATCGCGCGCGCCATCGACGGCGACGAGACCACGCAGTTCTGGAGCAGCCGCAACACACAGCAGGGCGACTGGGTCATGATGACCCTCGGCGGCAAGGTCAAGATCGACACCGTCCGCGCGCTGCAGGGTTCGAGCGACAAGTTCTCGTCCGCTTCGGTGTACTACACCACCGATGAGACCCCCAATGCCGCGAGCGGCACGTGGACCAAGGTGTGCGACCTCTCCGGCTCTGCCGACGAGACCAAGAACTTCGCAACCGTCGAGGCGACGGCTATCAAGCTCGTATCCAACAGCGGCACCTCCAACTGGTTCCAGCTGTACGAGCTCGAGGCCTACGAGCGTTACTCGTTCAGCGCCGACAGCATCTATTCCACGTTCGAGCTTCCGAACGCGAGCCTGAAGGGTCGCGTGACGACCGATGGCGCCTCCACGACCGACGCCACGGTGAAGCTGCCTGCAAACGGTGACGTTATCGCCGTCGACCTGGGCGGCATTCGCCGCGAGGTCACGGTTGCCGCCGGCGAGACCGCTGCCACCAAGGCGGACGCGGTCTACTCCATGAACGGCCTCGAGTGGAAGTCCCTCGGCTCCGAAGCCGTGAGCGCACGCTATGTGGGCTACAAGGCCAACGCCGGCGACGCGTCCGTCGCGTTCAAGGGCTACACCGTCTCGTTCCTGGGCTCCCTGGCACCGAAGCTGGTCTCCAGCGACGTGTCCGGCTCCGATAGCTTCGATGTGGCGAAGGTCTTCGATGGCAACATCGGCACCAACTCCACCATCGCCGGCTACCCGAGCGAGGGTAACAAGATCGTCTTCGATCTTGGCCGGGAGCGCACCATCAACACCTTCGAGTACTTCATTCCCGAGACCAGCAAGGACTTCATCCGCAACGGCGTGATCGAGGTCGCAAACGATCCCAACGCTGCCGATGATCAGTGGACCCAGGTCCTCGACATCAACAGCAAGGAGATCGTCGAGAACGAGTACAACGAGGACACCGCTAAGAACGCCGCGTGGCTCACGCACTCCAGCGAGGTCCCCGGCAACATGACCGCCAAGGCGGAGAACCTCGATGTCATCGGTCGCTATCTGCGCATCCGCTTCACCGGCACCTACAGCCACCGCTGGATCTGCCTGGGCGAGCTGCGCATCAACAAGGGCGAGTACGTCTCCACCTATGCGGGCGGCGACTTCGAGAGCACTGTTGCCGAGCAGCGCGATATGCTGCCCAGCAACATGATCGACAAGAATCTCGAGAGCCAGTGGGCGCCTTCCGGCGACACCGCGGGCACCCTGACCTATCACGTCTCCACCCCGCTGAAGGCCGATGGCACCGCCTATGAGGGCGTCCGCATCATTTCTCGCGGCAACCCCAGCGGCGCGACCGTCAAGGCCGTCCTCTACACGGACGGTTCCTACAGCGCGACCGAGACCGTGACCCTCGGCACGCTCGATCAGAACTCTCAGGAGTTCCGCTTCGGCAACGTGATCGCCGCAACCCGTGCCGCCGTCAACTTCACCGCGGTGAAGGACGTCGTCATCGAGTGGCCCGCGGGCACCACGCCCCAGATCTCCGAGATCTACCTCTTGGGCAAGGCCGCCGGTGCAAGCACCGATAGCATCGCTGCTCTGCGTGCCGCGCTCGATGCGGCCAAGAAGGTCGACACCTCTACGTGGACCGCTAACAGCAAGGCCGCGCTCGACACGGCGGTCGCCGCTGCCGAGGGCGCTTTGGCGAACGACTCCGCGATCACGGCGGACGCCGCCGCCTCGCTGAAGGCCGGTCTGGAGAACGCCGTGGCCAACAAGGTCGTCCGCTACGCTGGCACCGAGCTCTCCGAGCTCGCGGAGGGCGCCATCAAGGACGGCTCCGCGTACACCAAGATCACGTGGGATGCGTACAGCCAGGCTCTGGCTGCCGCGACCGAGGCCTTGAAGGATGCGGACAACATCTCCGAGACGCAGGGCGAGGAGCTCGCGGCCAACCTCAAGGCTGCTCGCGAGAACCTGGTCTTCGATGCCACCGCTGCCGATCGCGCGGCGCTGGTGCTCGAGGATGCAAAGGAGCTGAAGTGGGGCGAGGGTGACTTCACCACGTCTTCCAAGGCTTCCTATGATGAGGCCCTGAGCGCCCTGCAGAAGCTGGTCGATGACGGCGTGAAGGATCCCGCGCAGCTCAATGCTGCCATGGACAACCTGTTCGCCGCCCGCGACGGTCTCGTCGACGTGTCGGCGCTCCTCGCTGCCCAGGCGGAGTTCGAGGGCATTTCCGAGGGCGCGTACACGCCTGATTCCTACGCGCAGTACAAGGCCGCCTACGAGGCGTCCAAGAAGCTGCTCGAGGACGGCACCGCCGAGCAGATCGCCGAGGCAGTTCAGAACCTCGCCGACGCTCAGGCAAAGCTCGTCGCCGTCGATCTCGATGGCGTCCTGGCGGATGCGAAGAAGCTCAACAAGGATGACTACACCTCCGATAGCTGGAAGGTTCTCGATGCTGCCATCAAGGCGGCCGAGGCCGAGCATGAGGATAGCGAGAACGGCAAGCTTGCCCAGGCTATCGTCGATGCGCGCGCTCAGCTCGTGAACGTGGTCGCCCTGAAGGACGCTATCGCTCGCGCCGAAGCCATCGACACCTCGGTCTACACCGATCAGAGCGTCGCCGCGCTGAAGGACGCCGTCGCCGCAGGCAAGGCGCTCCTCAAGAGCGGCACCGCCGATGAGGTCGAGGCGGCTCGCGCCGACATCCTCGCGAAGATCGATGGCCTTACCCGTCCCTCCACGCCTGGCGATGGCGGTTCGGGTGACACCGGCAACTCCGGCAACGCCGGTGGCTCCAACAAGCCCGGTAACACCGGTAAGCCCGGTACGGGCGGTTCGCTCGCCCAGACCGGCGACAACACGCTCGTCATGGTTGGCGGGTTCATCGTCGTCGCGGTCATCGTGATCGCCGCCGGCGTCGTGCTTGCTCGCAAGAACAAGCGCTAGACATAGCGCGAAAGCGCATGGGGCGCGGCCGTCGGGAATGCCCGGCGGCCGCGTTTTTGTTAGCTCAGGGGGTATTTCTGTAAGCGTATGCGGTAGCGGCCTCGTCTATGAACGGTTTTTGTCCCGAAGGCAGGGGCGAAGCCTCCTCGAGCGCAGCGCCTTCGGACCGATGCAGTAGAATCATCCTTCATGAGAGCAGTGGCTGCGCAGGGCCCGACGAAACGGGACGGTCGGCGCGGCGAGAGGGGAAGGTAGGGACGGAACGCATGGCAGATGATATGTGGACCATCAGTCGTTGCCTCGATTGGACGCGGGGATATCTCGAGAAGAAGGGCGACGAGCGCGCGCGGTATACCGCGGAGCTGCTGCTCACCTCGGTGACGGGCATGAGCCGCGTGGAGCTCTATATGAATTTCGACAGGCCGCTCGACCAAAGCGAGCTGTCTCGGATGCACGACGCCGTGGTGCGGCGCGCTAAGGGGGAGCCGGTTCAATACATCACGGGGTCGACCGGCTTTCGAATGATCGACGTGCTATGCGAGCCCGGCGTGCTCATTCCCCGTCCCGAGACCGAGGTGCTCGTTGGCGAGGTGCTTGACTACCTTGATCACGAGGTCCTCGAATCGCGCGGGGCCATGGCGCGCAAGCGGGCGAGCTTGCCGTGGAACGGGGAGCTCGACGCCGCCGCGGATTTGGAGCGTGCCCGCGCCGATTCGAACGAGGCGGGTGAGGGCGTCGACGGCGACGCCTCGCCGTGCGAAGCGTCGGGCGATTCGACTGCGGATGCGACGGAAGGCGCCTCGGATCCATGCGAGGGGTCCGACGAGGGCGCGCGCGTGCTGGAGGTCGGTTGCGGAACGGGGTGCATCGCGCTATCCCTTGCAAGCGAGCGGCCGGCGCAGGTGGAATGCGTCGCGATCGATATCAATCCACAGGCGGTTGCGTTGACGAAGAAGAACAGGGACGCTCTCGGAATCGATGCTGCGACGGTATCGGTGCGCGAGGGCGATTTAGTGTCGCCGGTCACGGATGACGAGGCGGGCGCCTTCGATGTCCTGGTTTCCAACCCTCCCTATATCCCGCATGAGGTGATGGAGACGCTCCCTCGTGAAGTCGTGGACTTCGAGCCGGGTCTGGCTTTGGAGGGCGGGGATGACGGCCTCTCGGTGTTTCGCAGGCTGCTGGACGCGGCGCCGAGGATGCTGAAGCCGGGAGGGCTGTTCGCGTGCGAGCTGTTTGAGGATTCTCTGGACGAGGCGGCGGATCTCTGCCGTGCGGCGGGCATGGTCGACGTGCGCATCGTGTTCGACTTGACGCGTAGACCGAGGATCGTCTTGGCGAAAACCCCGGCGTGATGCGAAGCACGCACATCGAACCGACACGCAAGGAGCCCCTTACCGAAATGTGCTCCCCGCTTGTCCACTTGGTCCCTCATGTGCGGGGCATCGAGGGCGGGGCATGGGAAAATGCATCAGACGGCTTTGACCGCGGCATGGCGCATGTCGAAAACGGGTAAGCAGGGCCTCGTGGTATACGCAAAGGAGGATGAGGTCGAATGCAGGAGATATATAACATCGGCGCGAGCCCGAGCGGCAGCGATATGGCGTCGGCGGCGCGAAGGCTCGGCTCCGGCGATCTCATGCTCCTCCCTACGGAGACCGTATATGGCGTCGGGGTGTCCGTCGCGGCGTATGCTCGCTATGGCGACGAGATGCCGCCCGAGGACTCGGGATATCGGCGGATCTTCAGCTTGAAACAGCGAAGCCTGGCGCAGACCGTGCCCTGGCTTGTTTCGGGCGTGGCCGATCTCGACCGATTCGGCCGTAACGTCCCGGATGAGATCAGGGCCCTTGCGACTGCCTGCTGGCCCGGGGCGTTGACCGTCGTCGTTGAGGCGTCCGACGAGGTTCCTGCTTTCATGAGGGCGTCCGACGGCACGGTGGCGCTGCGCTCGTCCGCCTCTCCGGTCGTCGCCGCGTTGGTGCGCGCGTGCGCGTCTCCGCTTGCGGTGACGAGTGCGAACACGCACGGGCTTCCTGCCCCGTGTTCGTTTGCCGAGGTGGAAGCACGCATCTTGGAGGGCGTTGATGCCGCGATCGACGCGGGCGAGACGGCGTGCAGGGATGCATCGACGATCGTCTCGTACCAGGACGGAGCGCTGCGGGTGCTGCGCGAGGGCGCGATCGCGTCCGAGCGGCTGCACGCCGTCCTGGGCGATGCGGAGTAGGTCGAAGGGGAGTCGGCGAAGAGTTCGAAGCAAGGTGGGTTACGCGCGATGGCATTCACATTGAAGGACCTGGGTTTTGTGGACACGATGTATCTGCCCCAGGGTGGCAAGTACATAATGGCGCTCGATTCGGGTACGACGTCTGTGCGTGCGATCATCGTCGATGAGTACGATTGCATCGTGGCGCAGGCATCGCGAGCGATCTCCACGTCCTATCCCGAGTTGGGATGGGTCGAGCAAGATCCGATGGAGATCTTGGCATCGCAGATCGCGGTTATGATGGAAGTGCAGTTCAAGAGCGGCATCCATTCGGACAGCATCGCCGCCATCGGAATCACCAACCAGCGCGAGACCACGGTGGTATGGGATCGCGATAGCGGCCAGCCCATCTATAACGCGATTGGCTGGCAGTGCCGGCGCACCGCCCCCATCGCCGATAGGCTGGTGCATGATGGTTTGGCGGATACGATTCGCCACAAAACGGGCCTGAAGCCCGATGCATATTTCTCGGGTACCAAGATCAAGTGGATCTTGGACAACGTCGCGGGCGCTCGCGAGGCGGCTGAGGCCGGACAGCTCATGTTCGGCACCATCGATACCTGGCTGATCTATAACCTGACCGGCGGCATGGTGTATGCGACGGACTACACCAATGCGAGCCGCACCATGCTGTTCAACATCCATACGCTCGAATGGGATGAAGAGCTGCTGCGGGTCCTCGATATCCCGCGCTCCATGCTGCCCGAGGTGCGCTGGAGTTCGGGCGAGTTCGGCCGCGTGTCGAGCGAGATCATGACGCATACGCCTCCGATCACGGGCGTCGCGGGAGATCAGCAGGCATCGTTCTTCGGCCATTGCTGCTTCGAGCCGGGCGATACCAAGAACACGTACGGGACCGGCTGCTTCATGCTCATGAACACCGGCGACGATGTCGTCGAATCGAAGAACGGCTTGGTCTCCACGATCGGAATCGCGGAGAGCGGCAAGATCAGCTACGCTTTGGAAGGGTCGATCTTCCATGCGGGAAGCGTGATCCAATGGCTTCGCGACAAGCTGGGCATCATCGCGGACGCCGGCGAGACGGCTGCTATCGCACGCTCGATTCAGGGCAACAACGGCTGCTATCTCGTCCCCGCCTTCAGCGGCCTGGGCGCGCCGTGGTGGGACCCCGACTCCCGAGGCCTTATCTGCGGGTTGACCGCCGCATCCGATCGGGCGACGCTGGTTCGCGCCGCATGCGAATCCATGGCGTACCAAAGCTACGACGTGCTCCGCTCGATGGAGATGGATGCGGGACGCAAGCTCGAATCGCTGTCCGTCGACGGCGCCGCATCGCGCAACGAGTTCATCATGCAGTTCCAGGCCGACTTGCTCGGGATCCCCGTCGTGCAGTCCGAGAGTATCGAGACGACCGCGCTCGGCGCTGCGTATCTGGCGGGACTCGCCGTGAGGTACTGGGAGGACCGCGAGGAACTCCTGCAGAATCGAAGCATCGGCAAGCGCTTCGCGCCCACGGGAAATCCTGTGGAGCTTGCACGCGTGTTGTCGGGCTGGCATGATGCGGTCGCACGTTCGCGTACCGTATTGCAATAAGGCGCTACTCTTTGCGCAAAATGGGTAGGCTGTGCATGTTGCAGACCATATCTGAAAGGATGTATCGATGCGTATCGCAATAGGATCAGATCACGCCGGTTTCGAGCAGAAGCAGATGCTCGTGGATTATCTGGCGAACGAGCTCGGACACGAGGTAATCGATCTTGGGCCGGATAACGACGACCGCGTGGACTACCCGGATTACGGCGCCAAGGTCGGTCGCTGCGTGGCCTCGGGCGAGGCCGATCGCGGCGTGTGCGTGTGCGGAACGGGTATCGGCATCGCCGTCGCCGCCGACAAGATCGCCGGCGTGCGCGCCTCCTCCATCACCACCCCGGAGTTCGCCGACCTTTTCCGCCGCCATAACGACGGCAACGTCATCGGTCTTTCCGGTCGATTCGTCGACCCCGAGGTGAACCGCGACATCGTGCGCGTGTTCCTTACCTCCGAGTTCGAGGGCGGTCGTCATGCCGGCCGTGTGGAAAAGATCATGCAGCTCGACACCACCGGCAAGGCAGAAGAGGGCGAGAAGCCCCGCGTCATGCCGATCAACCGCTAGCGATGGGCGGAAGGAGCGCGAACATGACCGTTGAATTCGATGCATCCCGGCTCGTCGTAGTCGATCATCCCATGGTGCAGCATAAGCTGACCATCATGCGCGATGCACGTACGGGTTCGAAGCAATTCCGCGAGCTGGTGAAGGAGCTCGCGCTGTTCGAGGGCTACGAAGCCACGAGGGATTTCCCGCTTGAGGACGTGGAGGTCACCACGCCCATGTGCACGACCGTTGCAAAGCAGATTGCGGGGCGCAAGGTCGCCATCATTCCGATTCTCCGCGCGGGTCTCGGCATGGTGGACGGCATGCTCGAGCTCATCCCTGCGGCGCGCGTCGGTCACGTGGGCATGTATCGCGATGAAGAGACCCACGAGCCGCACGAGTATTACTGCAAGGTTCCCGCCGATATCGACCAGCGCACCTGCCTGGTTGTCGATCCCATGCTGGCTACCGGCGGCTCTGCGACGGCGGCGATCGAGTACCTGCGCCGCCAGGGCGTGAAGGATGTCCGCCTGCTGGTGCTGATCGCAGCGCCCGAGGGCATCAAGGCCGTCCTCGATGCGGATCCCGATGTGCGCGTGTACACCTGCTCTGTCGATGAGAAGCTGAACGAGGACGCATACATCGTTCCGGGTCTCGGAGACGCGGGCGACAGAATCTTCGGTACGAAATAGTTCACATTCCGTGCATGATTTTTAGTGGGCGCGTGTGCCGTTAGTCGGCATACGCGCCCCGCTTGTTGCGTAACCAACACTGTTGGCGAAAACCCCAGAAACTAGAAGACAAGTTCGTTGAAATCCGAAAAATAGTGCCTACAATAAGGTCTCAAGTGTTCGCGCGGTTCGCGTCCGCATGCCAAATCGGCGCGCGGGGGTGATAGGGGGGATGGACGGTTGTCCGGGATGGTGGAGCTTTCCCATATGCCGTTTATCTTGCTCGGGATCGCTGTGGGCCTCGTTGCGTTCGCCGCGCTCATGGCGGTGCTTCTCCCGGTACTTCGCGGGAAGCGCAGGGCGAGCCTGTCCAAAGGTTTTTTGGGCATCCTCGTCTCATTCGCCATCTTATCGGCTGGCGTGATCGCGGTCTATATAGGCTGGGAGGGCGAGGTCATCTTGTTCCTGCTGGGCGAGCTCTTGGGCTTATTTGCTTGCTGGACGGCTCTGGCCGTCTATACCATGCGGTGCGGTAAGCGTTCATAGCTGCGAGTCCGCGCGCTTGGAGCGCGGGCGAACAAAAGGAAGGTGAAACCTTGGAAGCGTTCGATAAGCTGCCAGCCGAGATCAATCATCTCGTTTCGAGCTTCAGCTCGATCCCCGTGGTCGGCGACCTCATGCACGGCGTGACCCAGTACACGTTTTGGCTCATCATCTCATCGATCGTGCTCCTTGTCTTGATGTTTGCCTTCGCGCGCAAGGTCTCGGTCGTTCCCCACGGCAGGTTCGCCAACGCCATGGAGTTCGTTTTGGAGTATCTCGAGAACGACGTGGGCGTCGGCATCCTCGGTAAAGAGTCCTGGCGCCGGCACCTGCCGTTTCTGGGCACGTTGTTCATGTTTATCGTCGTCAACAACATCATCGGCATCATCCCCGGCATGAAGCCTGGCACCGGCACCATCTCGACTACCGCTGCCCTCGCCGTCGTCGTGTTCATCTACTTCGTCATCGTGGGCATGAAGAACCACGGCGTGTGGGGCTACATCAAGAGCCTCGCGCCCAAGGGCGTCATGTTCCCGCTGAACATCCTGGTCTGGCTCATCGAGCTCATCTCTACGCTGCTTCGCCCCATCACGCTCGCCGTCCGACTGTTCTGCAACATGTTCGCCGGCCATATCGTGCTCGGCTCCTTCGCGCTCATGGTCTCGCTCTTTGCCGAGCCCCTGATCACGGAGCTTTCGGCTGCCAACGTCTTCGGCGCGCTGCCGTCCGTCGTATTTGCGGGCATCTTGTTTGTTATCTACGCGATCGAGATCTTCGTTGCCTTCGTTCAGGCGTATGTTTTCACCGTCCTTACCGCTGTCTATATCCAGGGAGCAGAGGCAGAGGGCCATTAAGATTGGATACCAGGCGCATGGACGGGCGGCGCTCGGCGGCGTCCTTTGCCTGCGCTTGATATAGGTATCGTGTTCAAAGTGCGTCGATAGGCGGCGCATGAACTCAAGGAGGAATTGTGGGAGTTATCGGTTACGGTCTCGGTGTTATTGGCGCTGGCCTCGCTATCGGTCTTGCGGCATATGGCGTTGCGAGCGCCATGGCTCGTCAGCCTGAAGTGCAGGACCGCGTCTTCACCGTCTTCATCATGGGCGCTGCTTTCGCTGAGGCTCTGGCCCTGATCGGCTTCGTCGTTGCACTGGTAGTCAAATAGTCGGGTGTTCTCAGTAGGACGCCAGACTTCGGATCCCGAGGGGGAGTCATGAAAAACGTTACACGCGCAGGTATCACGCTCGGGGCTGCCGCCTCGGTGCTGAGCGCGCCCGCCCTGGCGTTCGCCGAGGGTTCGGAGTCGGGCGGTGCGGATATCCTTATCCCAAAACAGGCCGAGTTCGTGCCGGCGCTCGTTATCTTCCTCATTATCTGGTTCTTGCTGGCCAAGTTCGTCTGGCCCAAGATCATCGCGGTGCTCGATGCCCGCGAGCACAAGATCGAGGACAGTATCGAGGAGGCCGATGCCACCAAGGCGGAGGCGGCCGAGATTCGCGAGCAGGCAGATGCGATCGTGGCCGAAGCCCGTCGCCGTGCTTCCGAGATCGTGCTTGACGCTCGCTCCGACGCCGAGAAGGAGCGTTCGCGCATCGTCGCGGCCGCCCATGTCGAGGCTGAGGACATCATCGCCAAGGCGCACGACCGCGCCGACGACGAGATGAAGCGCGCCTACGCCGGCGCTACGGATACCATCGCGAAGATGTCCGTCGCCGTCGCCGGCAAGATCGTCGGCGAAACCCTCGCCAACGACGAGGCGAAGCAGCGCGAGCTCATCAAGAAGTACCTCATGGAAGTGGGCACCCTCAATGGCCGATAAGCAGATCAGCGAGCGCTTCGAGAAGCGCAAGCTGGAGACCTACGCGCGTACGCTGCTCGAAGCGGCGAAGACCGAGGACCGCGTCTACGAGAACCTTGCTCCCCTCAAGGCTGAGGCCGAGGCGAGCCCGGAGGTTCTCTCCGTCTTGTCCCAGATGGCCGCACATGGCGACCTGGACAAGCTGGGCGAGGTGCTTGATCTGTACAGCGAGATGGCCGATGGCGACCAGCAGACCGTTGGCGTCACCGTGACCACCGCCGTCCCGCTCGACAACGAGCTGCGTGCGCTCATCACCCAAAAGTGCGAGCTCGACCTGGGCTGCAACGTGTTCCTCATCGAGCGCGTCGATCCGTCCATCATCGGCGGCCTCATCTTGTCCGCCAACGGACGTCGTCGTGACGCATCCGTGCGCCACCAACTCGAGCAGGCCCGTAAGGTCATGACTCATGCAGTAAAGAATTCGGAGGTATAGCCACATGTCCGAGGCAATCAGTGCCGAGAACATCGAAGAGGTCTTGCGGCAACGCCTGTTTGACCTGACGGCTACCGTCGATACCCAAGAAGTATCCCATGTAGCCGAGGTGGGCGACGGTATCGCTCACATCTTCGGTCTCAAGAGCGCGATGGCTGGTGAGTTGCTGGAGTTCACCAGTTCCATCACGGGTGAGACCGTGTACGGCTTGGCTCAGAACCTCGACCGCGATGAAGTGGGCGCCGTTCTGTTCGGCAACGTCGACTCGATCAAAGAGGGCGATGCATGCCGTACCACCGGTCGTGTTATGGACATCCCCGTCGGCCGAGGCATGCTCGGCCGCGTCGTCAACCCGCTCGGCCAGCCGATCGATGGCAAGGGCAGCCTGGGCGAGACCCATCGCCGCCCCATCGAGTTCAAGGCTCCGGGCGTAATCGATCGCACCCCGGTGTGCGAGCCGGTTCAGACCGGCCTGCTCGCCGTGGATGCCATGATCCCCGTCGGCCGCGGACAGCGCGAGCTGATCATCGGCGACCGCAAGACGGGTAAGACCGCCATCGCCATCGATGCGATTCTGAACCAGCGCGGCAAAGACATGATCTGCGTCTACGTGGCCATCGGCCAGAAGGCGTCGACCGTCGCGAACATCCGCGAGACGCTGGCTCAGCACAACGCGCTCGAGTACACCGTTATCGTGAGCGCCACCGCAGCCGATTCCGCGCCGCTGCAGTACATCGCACCCATGGCCGGTGCCGCGATCGGCGAGTACTTCATGTACAACGGTAGCGACGGACGTCCCGCGAGCCGCACGAACCCGGGCGGCCACGTGCTCGTCGTGTACGACGACCTGTCTAAGCAGGCCGTCGCCTACCGTCAGATGTCGCTTACGCTTCGTCGTCCGCCGGGACGCGAGGCGTATCCGGGCGACATCTTCTACCTGCATTCGCGCCTGCTGGAGCGCGCCTGCAAGCTCTCCGAGGAGAACGGCGGCGGCTCGCTGACCGCCCTTCCCATCATCGAGACGCAGGACGGCGACGTTTCGGCCTACATTCCGACGAACGTGATCTCGATTACCGACGGCCAGATCTACCTGCAGGGCGAGTTGTTCCACCAGGGTCAGCGCCCCGCAGTCGACGTCGGCATCTCCGTGAGTCGCGTCGGTGGTTCGGCGCAGACCAAGGCGATGAAGCAGGTTGCCGGCAACCTTCGTCTGGACCTCGCTGCGTACCGCGAGCTCGCGGGCTTCACGCAGTTCGGCTCCGACCTCGATGCCGCGACGCAGCGTCAGCTCACCCACGGTGCTCGCATGACCGAGCTGCTCAAGCAGCCCCGCTTCAAGCCGATGTCCGTCAATACCCAGGTCGCCGTTCTGTTCGCCGGCAACAAGGGGTATCTGGACGACCTGTCGCTCGATGAGGTCATTCCGTTCCGTAACGGACTTATCCAGTATCTCGAGGGCGCCTACAGCAAGGTGCTCGAGGAGATCGGCGATCGCAAGATCAGCCCCGAGACGGGAGCGGCGCTCGAGCAGGCTATTGCCGACTTCAAAGCGGAATTCGTTGCCTCGCGGGATGCCGATTCCGGTGTGTCCGCAGTGATGGAGAATGAGGGGAACTAAGCCAGATGGCCAACCTCCGTGAAATAAAGAAGCGCATCGGTTCGGTGTCCACCACCGAGCAGATCACGCGCACTATGGAGATGGTCGCGACGGCGAAGATCAAGCGCGCTCTGGATCGCGAGAAGAGCTCCGAGGCCTTTCGTGACGCCATCACCGACGTCATGCTTACCGTCGCCACCGATACGGCGGCGGAAACGGTCTCGCCTCTTCTCGCCAATCCGGAGACGTATGAGTGCGCCCTCATCGTGGCCATCAGCTCCGATCGAGGCCTTGCGGGCGGTTTCAACGTGCAAATCGACCGCGCGGTCGAGAAGCGTATCGACCACTTCCGTCGTCACGGCGCACAGCGCATTGAGCTCATCACCTGCGGTCGCAAGGTTACGGAGTATTTCTCCAAGTACCCCGATGTGGTGATGAAGGTCGTGGGCGAATCCGACGACCCGAGCATCGAACGCGCTCGTGCTATCTCGAGCTATGTCGAGGACGGCTTCTCCAGTGGGAAGTTCGGCCGTGTCGATATCATCTACCACCATGCGAAGAATCGCGTGGAACAGGTGCTGCGCGAGGAGCGCATCCTGCCCCTGGACCCCGTGGTCCTTAAGACCGCGCGCGGCCCGCGTAACAACGAGGACGAGGCGCCTACCGGCCTCACCTCGCCGTTTACGTATGCGCCTTCTGCCGAGTACGTGCTGGGCAAGCTTATCCCCACCTACGTGCTTACCGTCATCCAGCAGGCCCTTATCGATTCTGCTGCTGCCGAGCAGGGCGCGCGCCGCAAGGCGATGCACTCCGCGACCGAGAATGCCAGCGCTATCATCAGCGACCTTAAGCGTACGTACAATCGCGTGCGCCAGGCATCCATTACGACTGAGCTCAACGAGATCATCGGTGGTGCCGCAGCATTGGAGGATTTCTAATGGCAGATACCATGTCAGTCGACGCCCCGGCGACCGCTGGTGTCGGACGCATCGTCCGCATCATCGGCGCCGTCGTCGACGTTAAATTCAAAGATGGCGTGCCGAACATCTACAACGCGCTGACCATCGATGCCGATACCCCGGTGGGTCGCGTCAAGACGATCCTCGAGGTTGAGAGCCAGCTCCCGGGCGATGTCGTGCGCACGGTCGCCATGACGTCGACCGATGGCCTTCAGCGCGGCCTCGAGGTCGTCGATACCGGCGCCCCCATGAAG
>OGYY01000695.1_pt1 | contig 33267 bp, 30 predicted proteins | sample 1576671 | NCBI WGS metagenome assembly OGYY01 (sample SAMEA3541593, study PRJEB24748) | human gut metagenome | biome: human gut; feature: human-associated habitat; material: faeces | place: China | collected 2012 | reverse complement strand
GGACGAACATCTTGGCTTAATCGCATCTCACTATGACGGTTACGCTCAAGGTAAAGCCGGCGTACTTGACAGTATGCTTATCCCTGCATTCTCAATGCTTATTAAGCAAGGTACAGCTTGTGCCGTTGAGGGTGATATGAAGGTTGCTATGGCTATGAGTATCCTAAAGACTATCTCAGGTACAGGTCAGCTTGCTGAAATGTATTCAATCGACTTTAACGACGATATTGCAATCATCGGTCATAGCGGTTCGGGTGATGCTGATATTTCAGATAAAAAACCTACAATGAAGATTGTTAAGGTATTCCACGGTAAAACAGGCGGCGGTTACCTTACTCAATTCTATCCGTACACAGGTCCTGTTACTTATCTTGCAATTACACAAGACGGTGACGGTCACTTTAAGTTTATCGTTGCAGAGGGCGTAAATGAAGAAGGTAAGATTCTTTCATTCGGTGATACAAATATGAGAACACGTTTCACTTGCGGAGCAAGAGAATTTGTAAACCGTTGGAGCGAATGCGGTCCTACTCACCACTTTGCAGCCGCTACAGGCAGACATATTGATACAATCTTAAAGGTTGCTAAAATCTTTAATGTTCCTGTTGACATCGTAACAAGATAAATAAAACATATAAAAGCAAGCTATTCACGTGGCTTGCTTTTTTTGTACATTTAATATGAAATTATTGCTTTAAAGTTTAATATGTGTTAGAATAAAAAAGGAGGTAGAGTCATATGTCAAAATACGAAGAAAAAATAACAGATAATTCACTTTGGTACACCGCCACCCCTACCCCGCTTACATTGACATTGCCTTTTTACATAACCGAGGCAGGTCATTTTCGTGCAGAGGCTGATTATAAAGTGGAACGTGACGAACACGACAGTTATCTTTTATTGTACACAATAAAAGGCAGCGGTACGGTTGTGAGTGACAAAGTTTCTTTGACTGCTCTTCCTCACAATGCCGTTATGATAAATTGTCATAATTATCATAAATACTTTTCAAATAACGAAGAATGGGAATTTATATGGATTCATTTAAAAGGCAGTGCAGTGGCGGCAATGTTTGATATTCTCTACCCTAACGCGGTAAATATTATTTCCGTAAAAGACTTTTTGAGTTTTGAACAACAGCTGTCGGAGCTTATATGTAACGTGACAAAAAATGATGTTCTCAGCAGTATTTCCACTTCTTTGCAAATACATGATGTTCTGAATACACTTGTTATTTACACAATCGAAAATGAACAAAAAAGTCAAAAACGTCAACATTCGGATGATATTAATGTGGTAATTGATTTTATTCAAAATAATTACTCCGATTCAATATCCATTGATGATATGATACAGAATATCCATATTTCAAAATATCATTTTATCCGCCTTTTTCGTAGGATTATGGGTACAACTCCGTATAATTATTTAACGAATTATAGAATAAATAAGTCAAAATTGCTTTTGCGTACAACAAATAAATCAATCGCCGAAATATCCGAAGAATGCGGGTTTCTTGATACAAGTAACTTTATATCACAGTTTAAAAAGAATACCAATCAAAAACCAACCGATTATAGACGCGATTTTACTTAGTTTTTCTTTCCTACTTTTTACTCATACACTCCTGCGGAATGAAAACAGTCTGACGTACGGTAAATATATTTTAATAAAATAGGTAGTGAAATGTATTATGTTAAAATTAAAAAACATTAAAATTACTGATGCATATATTGAGGCTGATTATATACCTGAATGCAGCTCTGAATGCGGTCATATTAAAATGAATAGAGTGACAAAAGGAATTGATGTGAGAAGCGTGATAGGTTTTAGCGGCACATATACTCGTATGGCAATAAACGGTTTAGAAAGAATATTATACGACATAAAAAAAGATCCGTCATATACACCGAATGAGCGTTTAGTAATGTGGTACTAATTAAAATTATGATATAAGGAATGATTAAAATATGAAACTTATAGGATTTAAAGAATTAAACGGTTGTAATAGTTGTTTAGAAAGTTTGCATAGTAATATATCTGATGTCGAATATGAAAACAAGGAACAAATATTGAATTATCTAAAAAAAGAAACATTTATCTTTGTACGTTTAGATATTTTGCGTGATATATTTACGGGCGATACCATATCATATGAAAATCGTGTTTTAGGCGATAACGAATACGTATGGAGTGATGAACTAATATATTACGTAGAAAAATACAATGCAAAGTTGCCTAACGAATTTGTAAATCATATATTAAAATCATATTAAAATATGTTTTCACCCAATGTAATTATAATGTCATATGGTTAAGTGCGATTCTAAATATGACATACGAGTTAAAAATACATTAAAATCTGTTGCAAATGTCAAAAAATATGGTATAATAAAAGAGAATACAGACAGTTAAGAGTGATTTAGAATGAAAGAACTTAAACCATCAACCAAATTAGACGGAACACCTGAAGAAAATGAACGAGCAATTCAAAGAATAATTGATAGCTTGTCCGAAGAAGAAAAAGCAGAATCAATGTCAGATAAATACGCATACCTTGACGAAGATTAAAAGCACGTTTTTAGACGTGCTTTTTTGTATGCAAGAAAAATCAGAATTTTTGTTATAATTCAATCTTTTCACCTGTTTCACGATTTACAAAATTAATTTCAAGTTCACAACCAAGAGCATTGGCAATGGCGGTCAATTCCCTTTCGTCAAAATTATTACGCGACATTTTATTTGACAAATTCTGTCTTGAGCAATTTAATTGATTGGCTAATTCAGTCATTGTAAAATTATTGCGTTTCATAATTACTTTTATTTTTTCTGCTGTTGTAAGCATATAAATCATCCTTTCTATTGTATCATCTCATGTTAACATTATACACTTAATAATTTAAAATATAAACAAAAAATCTAAAATTTCAACTCACACGCCCCGCGGGAAGTGTGACTTTCATAGTAAGGACAATCGTCTTCATTATCAATCACATCTAAAGGCTTAAATTTTGGATATTTATACATTTGACAACAGCTTTTCGTATAGTGATTACTCCAAATTGTTCCGTCATCTCTATACTTGCAATCTTTACATTGTTTACAATTTTCAACTTGTGAATTTTCACTTAAAACTTCGTCTTTGTGAAGATCTGTCCAATCTTTCTTTTTGCTCATTGATCTCACCTCTTTTAACCTATTACTTCCATGTCAATGTAGCGAGTACCACCTGATTTTTTACATTTTATTAAAAACTTCTTTAAAGGTCGGCACTTTTACATAATATGTATCACATTTTCGGCGACTCTACTTAGTAATTTAATATTACAATACTTTCGCACATAAATATGATTATATAAACATTTACGCTACACAATCGAATTTGTCCGAATTTAGACGTAAAAAAGGTACTGCATACGCAGTACCTTTATAAGCCGTAAAATCAAATTAAAGTACAGCTTCCCACAATTCAGGATGTGGATTAGCAATAACTTCTGTATTGATAAGCACGCCTTGTTCAGTCGCAATTCTTGCTCCTGCCTCAACGCCTGCTTTAACGTCTGCAACATCACCTGTCATTGAAACAAAGCATTTACCGCCCAAACCACGAGCCACACGAACTTCGATAAGTTCGATGTCACCGGCTTTAACAGCAGCGTCGGCTGCTTGAATTGCACTTGCGGCAGTAAATGTTTCAACAATACCGAATGCTTTCTTTTCCTTAACATCGGCTGTTCCGCAAATTGCCTCAAATACGTTATCACCAAGATTACCTATTACAAATTTATCAATAAGTGCATCTTCTGCGATAAGTTCCGCTCTGTCAACAGCCGCATGAATAGCAGAAAGTTCTCCGCCTACGATTGTGACAAATTTACCCGGACAAACCGAACCTGAACTTATAAGCACGATACCCGCACTCTTTAGCATTTCATCAGTTACAACAATACCCTTAGATACGTTTTTTACTTCAACTAATCCTATTGAATTCATCATCTCTCACCCACTATCTTTCAATAATAACAAATCTGTCTGTGACTGCCTTAACCTTGCCGTCAATGCTTGCGTGCATTGTTGTACCAAGGTCCTCGTATGCTGTTTGAGCAACAACGTCACCAACTTTAACTGTATCGCCGACCTTTACAGTAGCACTTGCCGGCTTACCAACGTGTTGTTTAAGTTCGATATAAACTTCATTTGGAGCAAAGTCTATATACTTTCTTTCAACGTGTGCTTTAACATACTTTCTTATTCCCAGTCTGTCAATCAGAACAGACGAAGATACAAGTCTTGACGCTCTTTCAGGTCTTACCTGTTGTGGCGCTTGATTATTCTGACGTCTTAGACCCTTTCTTCCAAGAGCACCTTTGACGTCCATTGAAATCTTCTGCGGGTCAAGCATTTGCTGACAACCGATAACGGTACAGACACCGCAACCGCAGCATAGAGCCGACTGCAAAAAGCTTTCTGAATCTGTAACTTCACTGTGCGATGCCGCACGAACTGTCTTATGCACATTGATATTATATCCAAGCAAGTTTCTCGGACACATATCACTACACATTGTACAGTTACAGCAAGCCGCAGACGCACGCTTTAATGTCATTGAAATTGGCATTCTCTTACGTTGAATGATAGAATGAGTTTCAGGGAATATAAGAAGTCCCTTAGTTGTCTTAGTAACTGAATCGTTTTCCAAATCAACAAGTCTTCCCATCATAGGACCGCCGTTAATAACAGCCTTACCGTCAAGGTCACCGTGTCCTGTTGCCTCAAGCAACGCCTTAATCTTCATTCCGACAGGAACTTTAACTGTAATATCCTCATCAACGTCACCGCCGATTGTTACATACTTTTGAGTAACAGGCTGACCGTTTGTAATTGCACAGTGAATGTTATAAACAGTTTCAACGTTAATAACCATTACTCCGACCATTACAGGGATTGCTCCCTCCGGAATAATCTTGCCTGTTGTTTCATATGTAAGTACAACTTCGTCACCGGCAGGATAAATGTCAGGGATTTCCTTAATTCTTACCTTTGTACCCTCAAGTGATGCAACAATTTTTGTATCCAAAAGGTGCATATTCTTACCCTTAATACCGATAATTGCCTCATCTGCACCCATTGTATCAATTAGTACATTAAGTGTATCAACAAGTGCCTGAAGGTGATGTTCCAAAATGTGATGGTCAACCATCATCAACGGTTCACATTCTGCCGCATTCACTATAATCTGTTTTACTTTGTCTGAAAATTTTCTGTGCGTAGGGAATCCGGCACCACCGGCACCGACTATACCTGCATCATATACAATTTTCTGAAGCTCTTCAAATGTCATTTTGCTTCTTCCTCCCCAAAGAGTTATTATGTGGGTTTATTTACTGAATTTAATCAGCATTGTTTCTCGTCAAGTATACCGACAATCGTTGCGTCAACTGGTGAATTTGCATCACCGATTGCAACTCTCGCACTGCTACCCGTAGTAATTATAACGTCCTCACCGATACCGGCGCCGACTCCGTCAACTGCTACAAGGAACTTATCGACAAGATTTTTATTTTCAATACATTGTACAAGCATAAACTTATATCCCACCAAACCTTCAAGTTTATGAGTTGATACAACGCTTCCATATACTCTGCCAATAATCATTATTATCAATCCTCTTATTAGACAAAAAGCCTAATATGGTTATTTTTCTAAAATCACAACTCTGTCGCCTGTCTTTATTGCACAGGCATTTGCGTCATCAGTATCGATGTGCATTTCCGTATTAAAGTCTTCTCTAACTCTGACCTGAACGTTATAGAAACGTGTCGGTTTTGAGTTTTGGATTTCAACATCAACGATGTCATTATCCTTAATTCCATACTTTTCTGCCTCTGCAGGAGTCATATGTATGTGTCTGTTGGCTATGATACAGCCTTCATTTAAAAATATACTGCCCTTTGGACCAACCAACGCCATCGGCGCACTGCCCTTTAACTCACCTGAAGGACGTACAGGCGGACTAACCTTTAATTTAAAGGTATCTGTTCTTGAAATTTCAACTTGTGATTGTTTTCTGACAGGGCCAAGTACACGAACACCCTCGATTGTACGAAGTGACGGACTTACCAATGTTACACATTCTTCTGCCGCAAACTGATCACCCATAAGCATTTTCTTTACAGTAAGTTCGTGTCCCTTACCGAAAAGAATTTCCAAATGTTCCTGTGATAAATGAACATGTCTTGCCGACACGCCGACTTTTATTCCTTTATTATCTTCTTTTTGCTTAATAATATCTACAACTGCCTTAGCAATCATATCTTGCAAATTGTTGTCCATTCCTTTTTCCTCCTAAAAATTGAGGTTTCATTCCCCATAGCTGTGACGGGAAAATTAAATTTCCCCGTCAGCCATGTCGGAATCAGACTTAACGTCCATACTTCGCCTTATGTATTTCTACATAAGAATTTTTACTTACTAAATCAAACAGCAGGTAAAATCTTTTCAACGTCACTGTGTGGACGAGGAATTACGTGAACTGATACAAGTTCACCAAGTCTTGAACCTGCTGCAGCACCTGCGTCTGTTGCAGCCTGAACTGCACCAACGTCGCCTCTTACCATAACTGTTACAAGACCTGAACCGATTCTTTCTGTACCGATTAGTGTAACGTTTGCAGCCTTAACCATAGCATCTGCTGCCTCGATTGCTGCTACAAGACCTCTTGTTTCTACCATACCTAATGCTTCTACTGCCATTTTAAATTTCCTCCTATTTTTTCTTGGGCGAATGCCCTTTTTTACTTAATTTATTTATCTAAAAGCACCAATGTGCAAATTAGAACTTAATTATTGTGTTTTCTTCGGACGACCGCGTCTTCTTGTTGCCGGTTTCTTTTCGGCAGTTGTTTTCGCAGTCTTTTCCGTTTCTGTTGATTTCTCAACTGTTTTTGGTTTTTCAGCCTTAACCGGAGTTTCTTTTATCGCTCCGACGTGTGTTCCCGCAATTTCCGAGTTAGGCTTTTTCTCCTCCTCGTCAAGATGCAAGAACTTTAATATCTCATGATGAGGTCTTGCTATAACCTGTGACGCTTTCAAACATCCGTCCTTTGTAGCTCTTGCCACACCGGCGTCAACCGACGCTTTTACGGAAGTAAGTTCGCCTCTTACGACTATTGTTACAAGTCTGCCTCCAAGCTTACGCTCTGTCGCAACAAACTCAACATCAGCCGCTTTCAGCATATCGTCAAGCATTATAATAGCATTTCCCAACGCTGAAACCTCAACCAAACCTAATGAATATTCCATCTGCTAACCTCCTACTTAAATCGAAGGCAGGATTTTGGCAATGTCATCATGCGGACGAGGAATTACATTAACTGCATAAACCTCTCCAATTTCTTTTGCCACCGCTTCACCGGCTTTAACAGCCGCCGTAACAGCGTCAACATCGCCTTGAATCACTACATTCACAAGACCTGAGCCGATTTTCTCAGTTCCGACTACCCATACGTCAGCGGTTTTGGTCATAACGTCGGAAGCTTCAATAGAAGCGGTAAGACTTCTTGTTTCGATAAATCCTAATGCCTGCACTCCTATATCATTCCTTTCCTTAAATTTACGCTACGCGTTATTTGGTATATGACCTACCTTATCTCTGCCGACACTTGTTCGGTTCGCCATTTTTTGCGAATCGTCGGTTGGTCTTGCAATTATGTGCTTATTTATAAGTCCGGATATGCTCTCCGCTGTTCTTGCAGCCGCGTCAACCGCCGCAGTAACGGCACTGACACTGCCTTGAACTTTGACAGCCATAATAAGCGGTACTTCTACCGAATCGGCGTTTGCCGGCTTATTTGAGTCGATTGCAATAACTTTAACGTCTGCAGCTTTTGCAGCCGCGTCTGCCGCTGTTATCGCAGTAACAAATCCGAACATTTCTATAATTCCTATTGCGTCATTCATACTTATTCAGCCTTTCTTCCGAGGTTTAGATTAAGTCTTTTCTGACGTAAGCTATTTTCAATCCCTTCTGAGCAAGGTTTGTTTCAAGTGCCTCGTTCATTTCTTCAAGTGGGAATCTGTGTGTAATAAGTTCCTTAATAGGCAATCCGATTGCGATTGCTCTCTTTAAGAAATCAAATGTTGTAGCATAATCTCTAAGAGTATATACCCATGAGCCTACAAGCGTAATTTCCTTTGAGCAAAGGTCAAAGTGAGGATTGATTGTAGCGTCACCGCCGTTGATAAAGAAACCAAGTTCACAAAGTCCGCCGCCGTTTCTGATGAACTTATAGATATTGCTGTGAGCAACAGGTGAACCTGTACACTGGAATGCAAAATCTGCAAGATGTCCACCGAAAGCGTCCTTTACAGCATTTGCAAGGTTATCGATACCCTTGTAGTTCATAAAGTTAACTGTTTCACCGGCACCCATTCTCTTAGCGAATGCAAGTCTTTGTTCATTACCGTCAACTGCAACGATATTTTCAATACCCATTGTGCGTAGAACTGCTATACAGATAAGACCGATAGGTCCGCAACCCTGAACAACAACTCTTGAGTTAAATCTCAAAATGTTAGTTGTCTTTGCTCTTTCAACAGCGTGTACCAAAACCGCACATGGCTCGATAAGAATCCTTGAATCAAGATCAAGGTCGCTTACGTTAAATACTGTTGAACCGCCTCTGATAAGAATGTAGTCACTGTACCAGCCGTTTAGGTGAACGTCATCATCAGGAAGAAGTCCGTAAACGTCTGCACCGCCTACATTTTGCTTATTAAGGTCAAACATTGTAATATCAGGATCGTCTTTGAAAATCATACAAGTAACAACCTTATCACCGATGTTTAAAGGCTTACCTGCGCTGTCTTTCTTAACGTTTTTACCCATCTTTACGATTTCACCCGTGCCCTCGTGTCCAAGAACAACAGGGATAAGTGAGAATGGGTCATTCTTATATTCGTGAGCATCTGTACCGCAAACACCGCAGCCTTCAACTCTTACAAGAATATCGTCATCACCCAACTCAGGGATTGGGTATTCCTGAATTTCAAAGTGCTTTAATTCTGTCATCATAGCAACTTTTGCAGTCTTTGGAATGTCACCGCTCGGAGCTGCTTGTGCTTTTGGAGCTGATGCAGGAGCACCGCTTGTCATTTCTTGCAAAACCTGTTGTACAAGCTTTGCTACATCATTTTCGTTTATATTCAAGGTTTTCACTCCTTTTTATATGATATTAAGTGCGTCTGAAAGTACGCATCTTCTCTGACGTGTAAAACTTCTCGGAGAAGTGATACCCTCACCTGTCGGACCGGCAATAGTAAAGGTTGTCCAACCTTCAGCGTTAAAGCCGATACCTGCATATGACGGAGCATTCTTAACAAATATTGTTGTACAGATTGCTTTTGCATATTGTGTCATATGGTCAACATTCTTTGAATGAAGATGAGCGCTGTGACGATTGCCGTGTTCAGCCTTAACAGCCATTTCAACAGCCTCGTCGAATGTATCTACTCTGACGATAGGAAGTATCGGCATCATAAGTTCTGTCTGAACAAATGCCTGTGAAAACTCTGTTTCACAAATGATACATCTAATATCGTCACCGACATTGATACCGATTTGAGCAAGAATCTTCTTTGCGTCACGTCCAACCCAATCCTTATTGATAACACGTTTTGGCTGTTCGCCCTCTTTTTTAGGCTTTGACCAAACAAGGACAACATCCTCAAGTTGTTTAACTTGTGCCGCATTGATTAGGTAAGCACCGTTCTTCAACATATTCTGAATAAGCTCGTCCGCAACATTTTTCATTACGAAACATTCTTTTTCAGCGATACAAGGAAGATTGTTATCAAATGTACATCCGTCGATAATATCTTTAGCCGCCTTTGGAATGTCGGCAGTATCATCAACAACAACAGGAGGGTTACCTGCACCTGCGCCGATAGCTTTCTTTCCGCTTGAAAGCAGCATTTTAACAACGCCCGGACCGCCTGTTGCAACAAGCATTCTTACTGATGGGTCATTAACCATCTTAGCAGAAGTTTCTCTTGTTGGTTCTTTTACTGTACATACGATATTTTCCGGACCGCCTGCCGCAAGAATAGCTCTGTTGACAAGGTCAACAGCATATGCTGAAATTCTCTTTGCGTGCGGGTGCGGATTGAATATAACACCGTTACCGCCTGCAAGCATACAGATACTGTTACAAATAACTGTACAGCTTGGGTTTGTTGACGGTGTGATTGCACCGATAATTCCGAACGGAGCCATCTCAACAAGTGTAAGACCTCTGTCACCGGATAGTGCACGGGTTTCAAGATCAGATGTACCAAGAGTTTTATCGGCAACAAGGTGATGCTTTAAAATCTTGTGATAAACATTACCCATTTTAGTATCCTCAACAGCCAACTTAGCCATTGGTTCAGCCTCTTCATGAGTAAGACGTCTGATTTCCTTTATAATATTTTCCCTTTGTTCTTTATTATAATGTCTAAAGGTCGTGTAAGCTTTGTTACAAGCTGCAATGGCCTCTTCCATTGTATCGAATACACCAAGCTGCTTTCTTGCAGGCTTGTTATCGAATGATGAAATATCCATTCCGGCAATAACGTTTTTAACGATTTCGCTTACTTGCTTTTCATCTACCATTAACTTTTCCAACCTCCTCAAGCGAATCGTGTTTTAAAATACGCGTCGGCAACCATTGCAAGAGTTGTATCTTGTTCTTTTGTGCCGCCCGAAACTCCGATTCCGCCGTATATTTTTTTGTCTGTTCTAAGCGGATAACCTCCGCCCAACAACAATATTCCGTTTCCGTTTGTAAGTCCGTCAAGCGAACCGCCTCTTGATTCATCAAGTGCGATATGTGTAGGCATTTTCAGCGCTACGGCTGTATAAGCCTTATCCTGTGACGCCTGAATACTTGCTATGTAACTATCGTCCATTGCGTGAAGAAGTACAAGATTTGCACCCTCGTCACGAATTGCAACAACCACTTTAACACCTAAAATCGTCGCCGCTTTTTCAACTGCCTCGGCAAGTTCTTTTGCCATAGCAATAGTCATTTTTTCGGGACTTTCATGTTTGCAACCTCCGCCGCACTTACATTGTTTTTTACACTCTTTTTTCACTTCCGGTTTAACCTCCGTCGGTTTAGGAGCAGAAACAGGTTTTGCGGCAGTTTTTTGTTTAACGGTTTGTCCGGAGTTAAGGCGCACTGCCAACTCATCGACAAGTTCATCAATAGTTTTCATGATGTTTCTCCGTTACTTATTTATTAAGTTGTTCCATAACTTTCTTTGTTACTTCTGCAACAAGGCTTTCCATATCCTTATTTGATGATGAAGGAGTTGGGCAAACCTGTGAAGGAAGCGGTTGGAAACCATGATAAGCGGCTGATGATTCTACGCCGTACTTTTCATTAGCCGCTGTCGGTGACATTGAGCAAGTATCGTCACCTTCATAACAACCCGGACAAAGCTTTTCCATAGGGTGCTTACCCGGAACACCGAATTGCTTTCTAAGTTCGACAAGTTTCTTAACTTCACCGCAAGGGATTTCCTTTTCACCGCCAAGCATTCTTGCATAGAAAAGTAGCTTTGCGTAAAATTCTGTTGATTCCATTCTGAAGAATGCTGTGTTTAGGTCACAACCGAATGAAAGTGCACCGTGGTTTGCAAGTAGAATTGCATCATAATCTTGAAGATATGGTTCAAGTGATTCAGGAATTTCCATTGTTGACGGTGTACCGTATTGTGCGATTGGCACTGCACCAAGGAAGATAATAGCTTCCGGCATAATTAGCTTGTCAAGCGGAATACCTGCGATAGCAAATGAAGTTGCAATCGGAGGATGAGCATGAACAACGGCATTTACGTCCGGTCTTTGCTGATAAACCTTCAAGTGCATTTTGAATTCTGATGAAGGTTTCCAAGGGCCGTTAGCCTCTTTTAGATTACCTTGTCCATCAACTTTACAAATCATTTCAGGAGTCATGAAACCCTTACTTACGCCTGTCGGTGTAACATAGTAAGTGTTGTCATCAATTTTGACTGAGAAGTTACCGTCATTTGCGGCAACAAAACCGTCATTATAAATTCTCCTTCCGATTTCGCATAATTCTTTCTTAATTTCAAAGTCAGACTTATACATTTGTTTTCCCTCTTTTCTTTGTTTTTTTTGGTTTTATTTTGTTTTGTCTTTATTATACACCATATAAGTCTTGTTGTAAAGACTTTTTTCTGTGTTTTTGTGCTGTTTACCACACAGACAAATTGTAAATTAATATCTTTAACTGTACATTATTATTTTATCACAAAACACCTATACTTTGCAAGTCTTTTGCGTAACATTTTGCACAATAAAACTTATTATTTTTTCCGCTTTATCAATAATATACAATCGTAATAAGTGAATTTTGTGAAATGTAACCAAAATGTAATATTATTGTATTATAATTGCAATCTTATATCGTATTTCACCATAAAAATAACGGACGCATTCGCGTCCGTTATTATATTAGTTATAATTCAGATTATTCAAATCTGTAAACAATCATCTTACCCATATCGCCCTTATTAACTATTGAAATGAACAAGAAATCACCTGTCTTTGTTTCTTCGTCATAAGGAATTAGATCTGATACAGTTGCACCGTCTTGGTCGATGTCAACACTACCGTTTGCACTGATTGTTACAAGATCCATAAGCATTGATGAATCGAACAAGATAGAATCATCAAGACCCTTAATCTTTACCCATGCATTTTCATCCAAATCGCTATCTACCAAGGCGTTAAAGTAATACTTAACACGAGATGATGATTTATTAGGTCTGCTACCTGTCGGCAACGTGTATGATGCAGAATTTAGAATATGATCAGCAAATCCTTCTGCATCTGCAAATTTAGCAATAAGTTTACCATCACCTGTGTAAAGGATAATGTCACCTGTCTTTAAGATTGAACCTAAGTCAATATCAGCATATTCACTATCTACAGCGTTCCAAACAGTAGGCGCATCAAAGTTTCTACCATTGTTTGAACCTGTCCATAAAGCACTTGTAAGAACACCAACATTTGTGTTTTTGTTTGTTGTTATTGATACATCTGTACCGCCAACATAACCATCTATTGTATAAACTGTGTTATCATCATCATCAACACCTCTGCTGATTTCATCGACAATCATAACTTCTGGACCGCTACCGGCACTATCCATATCTGTCATCTTAGCAGGATCGTTAGCACTTGCTGTGAAATTAATAACAATCGTCGCATTGATTGAATTCTTGAATTCGCCCAAAACGAAGTCACGTGATGAACCGTTTTCTTTTACAACATACGCTGACGCTGTAGCTGTACCAACCTTATAGTTAGCTGCATCTGTCATATCTGTTTTCAATAGCGGAGCTGAAAATTCAACAATACCGTCTGCAACCTTATAACCCTTAACAGAACCATTTATAGCTGCTGCGTCTTTAAGGTTTGTTGTATTAATTCTTAGTGCATTTTCATTTGATACCTTTGATGAATCAACTGCACAATAAAGTCTTGTAATTGCATTGCTTGAATTTGTTTTATACTTAACAAGTCTGATAGGTGTTGTTGTACTTGTTGAAAGCTTAACAAATGAGTCATTGCTCATCAATGCTGAAACAGTTGACTTAGCTTCTTCTTTTGAAGAAAGTGTTGTAGCAGCTGTTGCTGTAGGAGCCCAGTAATCAACACTTGAGCCAAGTTTATATTCAGCCGATTTACCTTCTTGAGTCATAATCTCAACAATGTAATCGCTACCGTCTTCAGCGTCATAAGCATTCATAATCCAACCGTATTTTTCACCTGATTGAAGTTGACCGCCTGAAGTTGTTTCTATATATGCTATACGACCGAACATATCTGTATAGAATGTAGCTTGAGTACCGCTTACAAGATCGCCAACTGCAACGTTTGCAACATCGTACTTTGTACCGTTGATTGTAGCATAGCTCTTATCAACTTTCTTTGAAATACCTGTTGCTGAACCTGTAAAGCTTTCGCCTGTTACAACGATATCAACAACTGTATCGTCAAGACTTCTTTTGATTGTTGCTACATCATTCTTCTTTAGGTTTCTAAGTCTAAGCTCGTTACCTGCTTTTGTAACAGTGATTGTTCTGTCTTCTTTATCATCAAGAGTAATTGTAAGGCTCTTTGTTGAACCAAAGTCATCCGAATCTGCAACCTTACCTACAAGTCTGTCTTCACTTGCACTTGAAACTACCATTGTTTCATATGAATCTACGAATACAACATCAAATACATCGTCCTTGTCACTGTCTACAAGTCTGATACTGCCTTTTTCAGGAAGTAGTAAATCATTGATTGATTCGCCTAATTCAGCAAGTTGGCTGTTTGATATAATTTTACCGTTGTATACGATTGACGCACCGGCACAGTTCTTCTTCTTGCTTACGCCTTCGATTTTGAATGTACCTCCGTTTGTATCAAAGCCTTCAACTGTTTGAATATCATCAGCATCAGCCTTGAATGTTGTTGTCTTTGATGCGTCATATGTTACTGCAAGAACTTTTGGTGTAAGACCGCTGTTTTCCTTGTAGTAATATGTAATCTTTTGAGCAAGGTAATCTTCAAGACCTGTTAGGTCACAGTCAAATAGCTTAGCTTCATCGTCATCATCTGAAACGATTTCGATTTGACCGTCTTGAACGTCTGTTGAAGATACGCTTGTCTTTGATGTAGCTGTAAGAACACCCTTCTTATCGATAACGTCAAACTTAGCCTTTGCCAATGTTCCGTTAGCTTTGTAAGTAGGAGCACCGTTCTCATAGCCGTTGATTTCCTTGTATTGACCAAGAAGTGCATTATACACCATCTTGATAACTACGCCACGGTCTGAGGCAACGTCTGCCGCACCCGGTGCGTTCTTTGTGATTTCAAGGTCTGACATACCTGCAACCTTGATATAACCGTTAGGATATCCGCCGTAATATTCAGCGTCATCCTGATAATTCATAGCATTTACAAGCATTACACATACTTGAGCATATGTAACTTCGCCGTCAGGAACAAATGTTCCGTCGCCCATACCGCTGATGATATTAGCCTCTAAAGCTGTTTGAATTTGATCAGCAGCCCAGTGTGATGATGTTACATCTGTAAAACCGTTCTGATATGTAGATGTTGATGTTAAATCAAGCATTCTTAGAACGATTGATGCCATTTCCGCTCTTGTTACCTTTGAATCAGGCTTTACACTACCATCTTCATAACCTGTGATAATACCAAGTGCACTACATAGTGAAAGTGCCTTGTCATAATAACTGTCGTTATCATAGCTGCTACCAGATGTAGTAGGAGCAACTGTAGCTACAGGAGCCTCTGTTACAGCAGGAGCCTCTGTTGCCTCTGCACCGGCAGGAGCCTCTGTTGCCTCTGCACTGGCAGGAGCCTCTGTTGCCTCTGCATCGGCAGGTTTTTCTGTTGCTTCTGCAGAAGTTGTTACAACTGTTTCAGCGTTTGTATCTTCATCTGCAAAGCCGACAACGCCGACTGAGCCTACAAGCATTGCTGATGCCAAAAGCGCACAGATTAGTTTTTTCATCTTGTTACCCATTTGAATACCTCCATAAAATTTAAAAATATAATACAAATTGGATTTTTCCAATTTCTATTAACGAAAATCACAGACAATTATATAGCATTGTCAATACAATTAACAGTTAAAAATCAGTTATAATTGTCTAATTTAAAGACTATTTTCGGCTGTTTTTATAAATTCAACCTGCTTCATTTTTTTCTCTTGCCAACCTTGCAAATTCCCTGTACTCCAGCGGAGAAACTCCGGTATATTTTTTAAATACCTGACTGAAATATTGTGAATTTGAGCCGTAACCGACTTTTTCGGCAACTTCGTAAATTCTGTCCTTTTTACCCTCAATTATGAGGTCTTTCGCCATTTCCATACGTTTTTCCATAACATAATGAGAAAAATTCTTGCCTGTCTCTTTCTTAAACAGCTTTCCGAGATAATCGACATTCGTATATAATATCGTTCCGGCAAGCCATCGCAGCGAAAGATTTTCATTTTCGATATTCTCATCGATTATGTTAATCGTATCACGAATAAGCGAACTGTATATTTTGTTAGATTCCGGTGCATTGGCTTTTGCGATTTCAAAACCGTTCTGTTCAATGAAAGATTTAATCTCACTAAGCTTTTTAGCCGCTTGAACAGAAACAATTCCTTTCATATACTTTTCGATTTTTTCAACACTGCAACAACGAATTATGCAGACATAAAGCTCTAAACAATACGTTTTTGCAACCGCCGGAGTCGGCATTGCCTTTTCAAGTGTTTTAAAAAATCCGCTCAAAAGCATTTTCAGCTTTTCCATATCACCGGTTTTTACGGCGTGTTCAATAGCGCCGTATTCAGCTTGTACACTAACAGCATTTTCGTTGATTTTAATATCGTTTTCATACAAAATCTCGCAGCTGTCAGAATAAAATGAATATCCCATACATCTTTTCAGACGTTCGTATGATGCAGGTGCATCAGCTATTGACGCAATCTTGCTGTATACCGCCATAACATCATATCCATAGCACGTTTTCATAGTATTATGAATTTTCTCAAGTACCGATGTAATCTCTTGCTGTTCCAATAATGTTGTTATAAGAAACAAATGATTTTTTATTGTTGTGCTTAATAATAATCTATCTTCACCGATGTACTGCTCAGAAGTGTTTTTCAAGAAGAATATATCTTCATCTTCATTTTGCTGTGCGGGCTTTATAATTATCATTCTTGTTTCAAGCATACGGTCTACGCCAAACGTCTTACAATATATATTGAATATTTCATATGTATCGCCCGTACCAAGAATGTATTCTCTAAGGAATTGTTCTTTGATAATAGGCTTAACTCTGTCCGCCTCGGAAATAACCATTTTTTCAAAATTGCCTTTGTTTCCGACATCAGAATTATGTATATCATTCAACTTATACATAGACACCTCTCCCTTATAGGCACTCTCTCGCACTATATATTTTATATTATATACTGTTTTTCTTATAATTTCAAGTAAAAAATTTTAACAGAAAGTTCTTGAATTGTTCATAATGGATTATTTTGTACTTTTCCCATATTTAATCACTATATCTTGTCTTTGCGGGAGAAAAATTTTTGTAAAAAAACCGACCTCCCAATCGTTAGATTTTGGTCTGACTTTTGGGTGTCGGTTCAATATATTTCCGTTTTTTAATAAGTAATCATTCCAACCATTCAACTTCCAAACCAAGTGCCTCTGCGACGAAACGCACAGGGATAAATGTCCGATCGTCTTTTATTATTGCGGTTGTATCCATTTGTGATAATTTGTTGTTTACTGTCAAAACATCACTTCCGAGTGTCACTTTTACAACATCGCCGTTTTCTTTTGTAATGGTTGCCGTTTTTGATGTATCGTCCCAATCAACCTTGCAGTCAAGCATTTCAGATACTGCACGAATCGGCACTTGTGTTCGTCCGTTTTCATCAACAAACGGCTGTGCGTCTGGGAATACTACGTCTGTGCTGTCTACTTTTACCGTAACAGCATTACCTGTTTCAACCGTAAGCTTTTTCGGTTTTGCAGTTAGTGCTGTTGTTTCGCTCGGCTCAACCGTAGCAGTCGGCTCTTTGGTTGGCACTGTCGTTGGTGGTACTGTTGCAGTTGGAACGGTAGCAGTAGGTTTTGTTGTACTTTCCGGTGTTGCAGTTGGCTCAACTTCTTCAACTTTGTTCCAACCGATTAACTCTCTGTTTGAATTTATCAATTCATAAAATGCAGGCAATTCATATTCTGAAATTCCGAAAGAAAGAATACGATTTTTAATATCTGAATTATTGACTTCAATCTTATTTTCACTAAGTCTATCAGAAACTAAAATTGCGTTTGAACCTATTTGCGCATTTCCGTTGATTGTTACTTTTTCTAAAAACGGACACCAATCAAAAGCATCATCTTCTATTTTTTTGACGTTTTTAGGAATTGTAATATCTTTTAATGTCGACAAATAAAATGCTGCCTCTCCTATTTGGGTTAAGGAATTTGGTAATTCGACCGTATCAATATCACAATATGTAAATGCACGTTTACCTATTGCGGTTATTCCATCGGGAACTATTGGATTTTTGTCTGTTCCGATATATCTAAGTATGGTATTTTCGGCTGTTGCAAATCCTTTATAGTTACCCATACTTTTATCTGTTTTACCTTTTAAATATTTTAAATCACACCAATTAGAATTTTGAACTTTATTGTATATATTAACCGTCATATCTGAATTGAATGTTATTTCATCTCCGTGAAAATAACAGTTAGTACAATTAAGCATAGTATCGGGAATGTTTATTTCTTTTATATCTGTCTGCGGAAACCAATAACAATATTTTTTGTCTTTTTCGCATTCGATGTTGTTTGACATATGAACCTTGTCAAGTTTGCCACAATCAGTGAAAGCCGTAACGTCCATATGCGTTACAGTGTCAGGAATATTTAAATTACCCGAAAGAGTTGTTTCAGAAAAAGCATATCTGCCGATTGATTGAAGACCGTCATTTAAATCTAATGTTGATAATTTGCTACATTCACTAAAAGCCTCATCATCTATAATTTCTATCGTTGACGGTAATGTGATTTTTTCAAGATTATTGCAGCCTTTTAAAAATTGATAAGGAATTTCGGTTACTCCTTCTTTTATTTCAACTTCTTTTAGCTTATTTAAATTTACAAGTTCTCCGGAGATAATCATATTGATATCTACATTATCATTAATGATTAGTTTAGTTATAGGTGCCGCATCTTTTGCCCATGACGGAGTTAAACCTTTTAGGGTTGTATTCTCGGGTATCTCACATATGCCTGTTGTTCCTACATATGCAAGAATATTATTTGTGCCTTTTTTGTAAGCAAATTGACCGTCTGTAATTGTTGTATCATCTGAATAATCAGCAAACACAAACTGTGTTGCTGATAATATTATTGCAAATATACTTATTATTGAAACAATTTTTTTCATAATTCTACCTCTTTCCTAATCATTCCAACCATTCAACTTCCAAGCCCAGTGCCTCTGCGACGAAACGCACAGGGATAAATGTTCGGTCGTCTTTTATTATTGCGGTTGTATCCATTTGTGATGATTTGTTGTTTACTGTCAAAACATCACTTCCGAGTGTCACTTTTACAACATCGCCGTTTTCTTTTGTAATGGTTGCCGTTTTTGATGTATCGTCCCAATCAACCTTGCAGTCAAGCATTTCAGATACTGCACGAATCGGCACTTGTGTTCGTCCGTTTTCATCAACAAACGGCTGTGCGTCTGGGAATACTACATCTGTGCTGTCTACTTTTACCGTAACAGCATTGCCTGTTTCAACCGTAAGCTTTTTCGGTTTTGCAGTCGGTGCACTTGTTTCAACAATCGGCGATGTTGTTTCGCTCGGTTTAACAGTAACAGTCGGCTCTTGTGTCGGAGTTACAGATGATGTTGGCTTTAATGTTTCTTTTGCAGTGGATACAGATTCATCTTTTTTATTGACTTTAGGCAAATCTATACCTGTATGTTCCTTAAATAACACATAAAATCCATCTAAAACATATTCATCAGCATTACTGTAAAAATTCTCCGGCAGCTTTATATTTGGGTCTTTAAATATTACATTTTCTTTGTGGTCATAATTTATATAATAACCATCTAACGGATATTCTTCAATATTTTTCGGTGCTCCCTCAAAAGTTACTTTTTCCATATACGGACACATATAAAATGCCCAACTTTCGATTGTATCAACATTTTTAGGAATAGTAATTTCTTTTAATGTTGTACAGGTAAAAGCACGTTTTTCTATTTTTTCAAGGCTTTGCGGTAAAGTAACCGTGTCTATATCGCAAAACGAAAAACCATCTTGAGTAATACTTTTAACACCTTCCGGCACTTTTGGATTTTTGTCATTGCCTGTATATCTCAACAAGGTATTTTCAACAATTACAAAATCTTTATCATTGCCGATTGTTTTATTTGTTTTGCCTTTTAGATACTTATCTTCACACCAAGCTGAACCACGAACCATATTGTATATATTGACTGTCATATCCGAATTAAACGTGATATTATCCCCATCAAAATAACAACTGACTTTGTCAAGCATTTTATCAGGTATATTTATTTCTTTTATATTTGTACCGTCAAACCAACAAGCTGTTTCTTGATTCTTATTTTCAGGTGTATAAGTTAAATTATTTGATAAATGAACTTTATCTAAATCACCGCAATCCGAAAATGCTTTATATCCCATATGTGTAACAGTATCTGGAATTAAAATATCACCCGTCAATGAATTTAAACCGCTGAATACATATTCGCCTATATACTCAAGATTGTTCGGTAAGTCAACATTCTCTATTTTAGGGCATTTAGAAAAAGAATTGTTTCCTATTTTCTTTAGTGTTGACGGAAATACTATTTTATTGAGGGAATCGCATTCCTGCATTATACCGTCAGGTATTTCTGTGATTCCATCTTTAAAATCTATTTCTTCCAAACTGCTTGATGAATTAAGAATCGAAAAGTTTACATTTTTATTTATAATTAGTTTTTTTATTGCCGTATGTGTTTGCTTGATATGATTTAAACCAAGCAAATTTGAATTTTCAGGTATTTCACAAATATCTGATGTACCCACATACGCAAGAATATTATTTGTACCCTTTTCGTAAATGAAATCTCCTCGTATTTCCTCGTCTTCAGCTAAATCATTTGCAAATGATGTTACACATAATGACATAATTATTGCAAGTATGCTTATTATTGAAACAATCTTTTTCATAAAAATACACTCCTATAAATTTGATTTAATTGTTACCCATGTATCGTGTAAGAGCTAGTTGATATTTCTCTCCACCTCCACTATAGAATTTTTGCTCATAAATAGAAATTATATTTGCTCCTGTTCTTGATACTTGATTATATACAGAACAATCAACACCTTTTTCAACAGCATAAATAGCGTAGTCGGAAGTACTAACCATGTTTCCTCTATCTGTTAATGTTTGCAATACAAGATATTTAGCACGCGAACCTTTTATTATTGAATCAAAGTTTCCTGATTCTAATTCTTCCTGTTCTTTCAAGCTACGATTTCTAAGTTCTATTTTATATGTGCAATTTTTTGTGCCAGGATAATCAATATAAAAAGTATCAACATCCCATGAATCTGTCATTGTGAATTCGGTATTTGGCATTGATGTGTAACTGCTTGCTCCGTTATATGCTTCATATGCAGAACCTGTTACATCGTCTCCATAACCTGACACATCCTCAAAACTTACAGATACATATCCGCTTACTTCATCCGTTAAGTAAACCATAACATAAAAGTATATACTTTTTTTTTGCATTATATAAAGATTCTAGAGGATATGATATTGTGTTTGTATTATTATTTGATGTACGCGAAACAACCGAGCTTAAAGAACCGTTATCAGCAGAATACCATATTTTTGCAGTCACTTTACTTTGACCTTTAACTACAACTCGAAAAACAGGCGGATTTTTTTCATTTAAAAAAGAATCTGGCATTGCTACTTTGAAAATTTTACATTTTGAATTATTTGAAGTTTCTGATAATTTATAGCAATATTCAGTATATCTTGCGTCAACTGCATTATTTTTTATATCCGTTGTTGTATAACTTGGAATACTTAAAAGAGTAGGAGAATAAAAGCTATCCCAATCACACGAATCAATCGTCAAATCATAAAATTTAATATCATCTTCTGTAGACATATAACCTGAATAAACATCGCCATTTGATATGGTATAAATTCTATATACTTTGTTTGACGGAAGATTTGAATAGTATTCTTTAAACTCATTTGCTTTGATATGTGCATATTGAGCTACATTTGTGTCAACTGATATACTATTGCCTGTTGATATTTTTCCTGATTTCAAATCTTCAATATCTCCAACCATAATAATAGATTCATCATCTGTATCAGGATTAGTTACATATTCCGGCATATCAATTTCATATTCGTTAGCAATTACACCTTTTGAATATGATTTTGAATTTCCATCTACTGTTTCGGTAAGCGTTACTTTATAGCTTTCTCCTGCAAATATTTGCGGCGAATAAAAACTTTCTTGCTGTAAATCTTCATTATATATTAAACTATCATCTGAAAGTTTTGTGATTTCCAAGTGAACTGAGTCCATATCTTTTAAATTTTTCATATATTCAAAATCAAGATATAGTTCTGCCACATCATTTGAATAGCCAGTCATTTTCATAGAAAAATTCTCGTATATTGCCGGTGCAGTGTCGCCTAATGCCTCCTTATTCCAATGCTCTGCATCTAAATCACTTTGAGTGATATTGATAATATTGTTATTCTCATCAGCATAAGAATAAACAATTTCGTTATCACTGTCAGCAGCAATAGCATTGATTCCGATTGCTGAAGTTGCCATAACCGCAGCCAATCCTAACGTGATAAATTTTTTTGTTTCATAACAAAACCGCCTTTCTTTTTATAATACTGTATTCATTTCAACAAAACAAAGTTCTTATAATGTGTTTGACAAACTATGACGATTTGTTATATAATAACACACATAAGAGGTACTCAATATAACTTAATGTATGCTGACCCGCAAAGATTAAGAGCATTGGTATCTCTTTATTTTATTTTAAAATAAAGTCAGTATTATATTTTGTTTTTTGTGTTGGCAATGTTCTTTTATATTTCAAGCTATTTTCATATCATATAAAATTTATAATATTTATTAATGATAAGCTTATTGAACTGATAATATGAATAGTTATAATATATTTAAACATCAACAACATTTTCTTAATTTGTAACCCCCCAATAACAAATAATTACAATTAAATTCTACCCAGTAAAATTATGTTTGTCAACATTTTCCGACTAAGTGGTAGCTTAATCCGGAAACTTGGTAGCAAATAATGTCAGTATTTCAATAGACAGTAAATTAAAATGATTAAAAATATCGAATCGCAAAATATTTAAGAACATAAAAAAACGGAACAAGATAACTTGTTCCGTTTATGGCTCCTCCAGTGCGGAGCCATTTTGAAGGACACTCTTTTGATAGTGTTACTATTTATTTACTTTTACATTAGGTACATTCAAGTAAACGATTACATTTTCTTGATTTACTATTATTTTATTTACTATAAGATACACCAACTCTTTTAAGTAAGGAGCTGACCTCTCTTTTAACATTTTTCTGAAGTTTATCAAAAATAAACCTATTTCTTGTTCAGATAAACTTTTACGTTTTTCTGTTGCCAAATTTTCAATTTGTAATTGAATTTCGGCTTTCTGTTGTTCTAATGATGTAAGTTTCTCTATCAATGTTGAAGAACTGGCTATTGTAATAACGTCTGCAATTCTAAAAAGTTCTTTATCTATATTTCTTACTTCTTTTTTCAGAACCTCTATTTCTGATTGATGAGAATTTTCTACACGTTCCAAACACAATTTATAAATACAATGTTGTTGTTTATGACTGAGATATGATATATAGTTATCTACAATTTTCAATACATACTCTTCTAACCAATCACGATTTACACAATGATTTTTGCATTTATAGTTAGAATTTCGTTTTCGACAACATATATAGGATAAATACACATTTCCTCTGCTATTGGTTGTTCGCTTGCCGACATAGCTCCCTCCACATTCACCGCATTGAACCTTACCGGAAAGCAAGTATTCTTCTTTAGCACGATTAGTATGGGCATTTTTTCTACTGTTCAAGATTATTTGAACAGTGTTCCAATCTTCTTTTGATATAATCTCTGGAATCATATTTTCTACTTTTATTATTTCACTTTCAGGTTTATACTTATGGCGTGAACGTGCTCCAGTAAATTCATCTCTACTTTCCATCTTGTTATAGACAAAAGTTCCTGTATATTTTTCATTTCTCAAAATTTCATACAGTGAATTACGAGTAAACATTCTTTTACGCTTAGTACGATAACCCAATGAATTAATTCCCGCTATAATATCAGTGTATGATTTTCCCTCAAGAAACCACTGATAAATGAGTTTTACACCTTGTGCTTCAAATTCATTTATCTTGTAGAAATTTAATGCGTCCAGTTCATAGCCCAACGGTGGAGTTCCTCCGCAATGTTTTGCTTTCAAGGCATTTTCGGTTAAACCTTTCATTGTTTCACGAGCCAAATTCTTTGAATAAAACTCTGCCATTGATTCAATGATACCTTCCAGCAAACAACTTTCAGGCGTATCATCAAATTGTTCAGTAGTGCTAATCAGATATTTTTTGTTTTTTCTCAATTCCACACGATATGCTACACTATCCATTCTATTTCTGGCAAACCTGTCTAATTTATGTACTAAGACAAGTTGCCAACCTTTTTGTTTTTTTGAATCAGCTATCATTTGTTGAAATTGTTGTCTATCATCTCGCTTTGCACTTTGTGCCTCGTCGGCATAAATTTTATCAATTACAATATTATGCTCTTGAGCCCATTTTCTTATCAATCTTATTTGTGCGTCAATAGATTCACTTCTCTGATTGTCCGAAGAATATCGAGTATATATAACTGCATGAAGAACTACAACTTTCAATCTTTGTTTAATTTTTTCTAAATAGTTTTCTATCATAATCCACACTCCTTTTGAGTGTACGTCTGATATATTCTATTGTCCCTACTCTTGTATACTATGAAGTATATCCTAAACTATCACTTTTGTCAACCATTATATTTTCTGTTTTCATTAATATTTCTGCCAAAAGTTTAGTAATTTCTTTTTCATATTGTCCTACTTCTTCAGAAATTTCATTTTCTTTTATCACTATTGTTCTTTCTACTTTCATTTTAGTTTTCCTCCTTTGAATTTTTGAAAAAGTGAGAATAGTCCGATAGACCATTCTCACTAATTCTTAATATTAGTATGTTGATGTAGTATAAGCGTCCTCATACATATCACCATTTATAATAAAAGTTTTTTCAACGGTTGTACACCATTCAGTACCGTCTACACCGCCACCATAAATATCAAAAGCAATTTTATGCCTTTTAGGCTCTTCTTTTGTTCCGCTTAACCATAAGTCCGTATATAGTTTACTTTCGTTTACAATGTTATTATAAGGGGCAGAGAATGTAGCAGATGTACTATTACTTGATACTTTATTCATATCAACCATACTACCTTGAATAAAATCACCGTCAAAGGTTTTTGATGTCCAACCAAGACGAGCAGTGGCTTTAGTCGGTGGTTTTGGTTTGTCCGATGGTGTTCGTGTTCCTAAGCGTTGAGAACAGGAATAGCTTTTCTGTGCATTGGTTTGCTCATAACTTATACTCGTTTTGATTTCTGCGTCAAGTCCATAACCGCTTTTTATTGGGTCAGGCGATAATTTAATACTGTCTACTTTTAATTTTGCCTTATATGTGTATGTGTGATAACAAGTGTGACTTTTTCCGTCAGTAGTTGAAACGGTGTGCTTTGTCTGTTCTTGCCAAACAATAGTATTTGTATCACTATCACAAATAGACGGGTCAATAGGCACTGTTTCTATTTCATCATCAGGTACTTCATCATTACTCGGAGGACGATTTTCATTATCAGGATTAGGTGTTTCAGTCGGAGTTTCAATAGGTGTATCAGGTCTGACGTATATTTCAAGCGTTTTATTTGGTGTATTTGGCGACAAATCTATGTTGACATATACTGATGTATCTTCGATTATATTTTCGCTATTTGAGCCGTTTATGACTCTATATCGCTCATATATGTACTCTGTTTCCAAATTATCAATGATTGCTTTACCCGAATTATCCGCCAATACATATGTTTTGGTTATACTGTCAGACTCTCCGAAAGGTATTGATTCAGTATCTTCAAAAATCAATTCACCTGTGGTACTGTTTATAAATCTTTTTGTTACTGTTCCGTGCAAGTCCAATCCAAGCGACACCTTAAACGGAAACTTAAAATTATATCCGACTGCTCCGCCATAACTGTAATACCACAAATCACCTTTTTGCTTATATTGTTGTCCTATACGAATAAGATTACTGTCAAGCATATCACTTTCAACCATACCTGTCCAATCGCCCTCTTGATTTATTTCTCCGGCTTCAAAGTTTGGATAAACCATATTGTTCGGTATTTTGCCTTTTTCTAATATATCGCCGTATCCAAAGCTTTGACCGTAAATATATTTAGGATCGTCACCCTCAACTACTTCTAAAGCTCCGTAATGCTTATTGGAACCGCCTTCATATCCCCACATAGAGAATATAACGGAGCTATATGGATAACGTGCTCTTGGAAGTCGTTTTTTAGGCATATTGGGTAAAACCTTTTCTTCGTCACTCAAGCTTTCATCATTGCCATCTATCAAGTAAAACTTTGGACTGAATTTCATTTCAATCTTGCAAGTATCTCCGTCACGATATACTCTGTAACCTATATCTCCGTTGAAAAGAGTTTCTGCTTTTTCGTTATTCGAATCGCCCTCTACATCTGCATCAATGTCAAATTTGAATTTGAGGTCGGGAACGTCCTCATCAACGTGGTCATATATGTATTGACGTATATTTTCATCTTTGATATTTGCTACATCAACACTTGCGACTACATATTTTTCATCCAACTTACCACGCCATATTTTTGTAACTTCATCATCGGATAACTCATCTCCATATATACTTTTCCATATTGCATTATTATTTGACGGGTCTGTTTTATTTACATATCGCCAAAATGGAATATTACCGCCGACAATAACGGCATTATCATCAGTAGTTTCCATATCCCTGTTCCAAGACCAATCAACCTTTGTATATCCGTCAAGTTCATCCGCACTTACAATGCAGTTTGATGTTATTGCAGAAAAAATAACTGTCAATATCATTGTTAAAAATATTATTGTTTTTCTTTTCAAATCTATCATTCCTTTCGTAGTATTAAAAAAGTGCAGTTAAAACTACACTCTTTACATTTATATGACTTTATACGAATATTGTTGAATTTTGGATATTTTTGATATATAATGTTTCTGTCGGATACTTCCGATGTTAAAGGTAAGACGAAAAACAGTGTAAAAGCTGGGCGGTTATGCCACCTCATATATGTTATATTCTATCCCAACATTATTAGTCGGGAAAGGAGGTGGTAATGTGAATTTTTATGAACTTTTAATGTACTTAATTACATTAATTGTTTTAATAATTATCACAAAAAAATAACGCCAGCCGACCAAAGCTATGACGTTATTTTATAACTAATACTTTTGGCATAACCGTTTGAAGTCTTGCCTTTTTCTATTATCATTATATATCTATTATCTCAAATTGTCAATATACTTTTACCAACTTAATTCAAACTCATATTTATTTTCGTCAAATACATAGTCTTTAAAATAGTCTTTATATCCTTGACCTTGCACCCACTCAAATGTTGTCTGTGCATTATTAAAATCAACTAGTGGTTTCTCTCGTCTTTCTAATGAAAGATTCACGCCGTTATCAATAAATATACCGGATGTAAAGCTACTGCTGTTAAGTGGCAAAACTTTTATCGAAATTTCTTCCAACACCTTTATATCATTAAATTCAAATGTTCCTGGTTCTCCGACATAGTGACTTTTCATTGTTGTAAAATCATAATCTTTATCTGTATCCCAATAAGCAATGCTTATTGCCCATCTTTGACTTTCCGGCAATACTTCTGGTACAGTTAAAGTAATTGTATCACCGTCATATTTGATAGACTGTAGTACCAAATCTTCAAACATCATAGCTTTTGAACGACTTAATGTCTTTGTTGTGATATTACCACCATTTGCAACCGCTTCATCATATATTGCTTGAGATATGCTTATGTCTGACATACTTACTTGATACTGTTCGGGAACGTCTGTTCTTAGTGGCTCTGTCCAAGTAACTTTTCTTCCGAAGTAGTCATATAGTGTTTCATCAGCATTAACTCTCTCGCTCTTGTCAATTAATCTTACAAGCACCGATGATGCCTCTGCTCTTGTAAGTAAGCCGTCATCTCTGAAAGTGCCGTCATCATAACCGCTTAAAATACCTTTTGCATAAGCTTGAAGAACATACGGCTTATATTCTTCTTTTATTCTGTTATAATCTTTAAGTTTTGTAATATAGGTTGAAGTATCGGCTACTGAATCTTCCTTGAGATATTCAACTGCACGAGTAATAACCTTAGCCATTTCACCACGATTACAAGGAATTCCTGCAAGTTTGAACATTGTATCTTGTTCTGTTATTAAGCCCAGTTCAAATGCCTTATCAAGATACGGAATAGCCCACGAGCTCCACTTACTGTTCCAAGTATTTTTAACTGTCGGTGCATTACTTTCGTTAAGCTCTCCGCATATTAAACAAACAACTGTTTTTATAAATTCTTCTTGCGTAATTTGATTATCAGGTCTGAACGTACCATCTTCATATCCTGAAAACGCATTAAGTTCAGAAATCTTATTCACATAGCTTGCATACCAAGCCGATTGGTTTACATCAGAGTAATCTGCCGCTAATGCAGAACTACAAGATATAAGCGTTACTGCAGATAGAAATGTTGCTAAAATTCTCTTTTTCATAATAAAATCCTCCTTTGTTCTATATCTTTTATTAACTATATTGTACCATATTTGTGTTATTCTGTCAAGCTATTTTTTGAGTTTTTATCTTGTTTTTCGACTGATTTTGCTTTCTTTTTCTGACATATTCAATCATCTGTTCTTATGTTGTTTGAACTTAGTTTAAACGGAATATCAAAGCTTTTGGGAAGAATACTTCTAACAGTAACGGGTTGCATTCTTATTCTGCCGGTAATCGAATATTTAGCCGGTGATTTTTGTATATCTGTTTCATCAATGATTATCTGATATTGAAAACTTCCGTCATCGGCATATTTCTCATATTCATCATTCAATTTCATATCTTCGGTCAGATATGTTTTGAATTCTCTCTGTGCTTTCTGCGTATCCATAACAGAGTTATGCTGCACCCAATCCATATCTTGAACAGCCATAGTAACCGATATATTTAAAGCTCGAGATATATCGGTTTCTACACTTTCCTTAATCGTGAATATGTGATAATACTCCATTGTTATAAACAAGGCTATTCCAAAAATGAATATTGCAGTTATAAAACCAATGCCCGAAAAAGCTGATTTTTTTAAGCTAAATGCGTTTTTCAAAACTCAATCCACCTCGATTATTCTTATTCCTTATTGCCTCTCTTAACTTGTATAGTTCTTTCCAAGCCTTTGTAATAGCCTCTTTTGTTTCTTCAAGATTTACACACTCAAGCTTACCCATATTGCAAAGTATAGCAATTTGATTAACATTTACACCGATGTGTCTAAGTTCAGATGTAAATTCTTTTATTTCTTTACTCGGCAATATATAAACGTGTGAATTTCGTATTGCACGTCTTACAAATTCACTTTTTGTAATCTTTAATAGTGCCGCCTTTTCCTCTATTATCTCGAGGTCCTCCTGTGCTACTCTCATTTTCAAAAATGCCGGATATTTTCCCACTTTAAATCAACTCCTCTTTTATTCAATCATATCTGTTTTTTGGGTTTGGGCTATGCCCAATTTTCACACAATTTTATATTGTGTTTTTGCCTTTGTACATACAAAGGCGTATCTTGCCATACCATTTTTAACTCAAAATTGAGTTAAAAAGCGGTCTGTAAAATAGCAGAAAATAAATAGATAAATTCACCGCTATTTTTGATTATTTAGCAAATTTATTATATTATTTTTAATATCATCAACAGACTTATCGGGATAAAAAGTCTTTATTTCTTGCCATACGTCCATACTTGCCTCAACATCTGAAGCAATTACATCTTGAGAAACAGTCGGCGGATAATATTTTGACAGAAATTTAGGCTTTATTATAAATGACTTTAGCTTTTGTGTCACTGACTTTCCATATCTCCCCTCAAAAACTTCAACTGCGTTAATTCTGTCAAGTTTATGGGCTTTTGAGAGTTCTCTAAGCTGTTGGGCTTTATGTTCGTCAAGATGATATCTGTATTCATCTATGATTTTAGCAATAAGCTCTTGCTCAAAGGAAGATAAGTAAGACATTTCAACTCCGGCACGCACCGAAATTTGTTTATTGTCAATAAACTTTTTTAATTGCGGTATCAGTATATCAATGCGTATAAGTCTTGCAATTGTGTTCTTTGATACACCGTATTTATCTCCAACTATTTCGACCGTTTTTAACTTGTTCCCCACTGGGGTACAAGTTTCTAAATCCGCACCATTACTGAACATTTCAAGATTTTGTTCTATGTTTTTTATCAAATCCGAACGCTTACCTTGTCGCTTGTTTACGGCTACATCAAGTGCGTATATATGAGCCTGTTGAGATATTGACATTTCAGAAATGCTACGTTGATTAGTATTACTATCAAGCATTATCATCAATGCGTCATCATCAGTTAAATCGGTTAATACAATGCAAGGCACTGTTTCAAGCCCTATTGCTTTAGCGGCATTATTACGGTTATGACCTGCTAAAATTTGATATGTATTATCATCAAGCATCCTGATGAGCAATGGTGTAATAATTCCGCAAGCTTTAATACTGTCTGCTAAATCTTCAAATCTTTCACCGCTATAAAGCTCAAAAGGGTGATTTGGAAACGGTTTTAGTAAATCAACAGGCAAATGGACAATCTTGTTATTATCAAAGCTGATTGTTGGTATAGCCGCTTGTTTTTCTTTTTCCATTTTTTCAAATTGTTCAATCATTTTTGCATAATCTTTTTTTATTTGCATTGCTTTTAACCTCCTGACTCGTATATATCACTGTTTATCATATTTTGTAATACTATTCCTGAGGTAAGCGGAATATTGTATAATGTGCTTATCCAATATGCTTTTGGATTTTTAATTCTCTGAATTTTACGAGAATATGCAAGCAAGCATATTTCAAGTTTTTGTGCCGTTATTTGCCGAAATTTATTTACAACCGCATTATACTCAATAAAGTCACCCTCAATTTTGTATTTTGGACGATATACAGTCATAACTTCAGCCATAATATTTACCACCTCATCAACAATATCACGTTCAGCGTGATTAATGAGATAGTCATAATCAATTTGTGTTTTAATTTCATCTACTGTTTTTGTATATCTATCAATCCATTCTTCTTCAGTTTGGGTATCGCTATTCTGTATATTATAATTATCTTGATTGATAGGATAGATATAATTAATATCAGTATTATTAATATTATTATAATTACATTTCGATTTTCGAAACTCTAGACTTTCGATTTCCGAAAGTCCTGACTTTCGATTTTCGAAAGTCTTGTTTTTCGATTCCCGAAAGTCTTGACTTTCGATTTCCGAAAGTCTTGTTTTTCGATTTTCGAAAGTCTTGACTTTCGATTCTTGAAAGTCTTGACTTTCAATTTCCGAAAGTTTTGTTGAACGTGCAGTATCTTCAAGCTCATAAAACTTTTTAAGATATATTATTGCAGGTTTGCCTTGTCCTTGTTTTACTCTTTCAATAAGTCCGATACCTTTTTCACTATCAAGTTCTGTAAGCATTTTTGTGGCTTTTTCTGTTCCGCAGCACATCTGCTCCATAACATCATTCGTAGTAAAGAAAATATATGCTCTGTTGTCATCATCAAGCCAACCGTTACGAATTGATAAACTCATTCGGTCAAGCATAAGACCGTAAAGTAGCTTAGCACTGTCGGATATTTTTTTGAAGTGAGGCGACGTTATAAGAATTTTTGGTATTCTGTAAAAAGTAAATTGCTCTGCCTCATTGCCATAAAAATAATCAAATTGCATATTCAACCCTCCTTAAAAAAGTTTGTATTTTCCGGAAATTAAGTAAGACGTGGGACGTCACATTATATCTTGAGATATACTCCGTCTTCATTGTGACCGAGCGGCGAATTACCGAAGTATCATTATTACCGATTTTCGAGTTGTGGCAAAGAGTTTCCCGCATTCTTTTTCTTCTTGTACATTGTTCGCAAATGCGTGTACAGCAGACGGCTCGTCGAAAATCTTGTTTACTTAATTACCTTTTCTTCAGTTTTATGTGATGTGTTCGATTATTCAAAAGGACACATTAGAAACGTCTGAAAGACATTTCTAATCTATCATTTTGATATAAAAGTTTGTAACAAAAAAGGGAGCAATAGTATCAGATGTACGCTTACATCGTTTACTATTACTCCCTAATTTTGAAAAGTAAATAAAAAATGACCTACAAAAGTAGGTCATCAAATTGGCTCCTCCAGCTGGGCTCGAACCAGCGACATCATGATTAACAGTCATGCGCTCTGCCAACTGAGCTATAGAGGAATATCTCTTTAGCTTTCGCTAACTTTTTCTTTAAACACCAAAGATAACGACTTCTGTCGTTATCTTCAGCATTCTTCGTTCCGGCAACTTTCTACTTTCCCAGGCAGTCACCCACCAAGTATCATCGACGTTAAGGAGCTTAACTTCTGTGTTCGGCATGGGAACAGGTGGTTCCTCCTTGCTATCGTCACCGGATCTTCTCTTTTGAGGTCATACCCTCAAAACTAAACAACATAACTTCACAATGCGTTTTCTCTAATTTCTTATCTTTCTCGTTCCTAACCTTTGATGTAGCGATACATCTGTATTTTAATCTGCTCTTGCTTTTTATGCTCAAGCTTACGCTTGTATGTACTCCGCATTGCCTTTCGGCAACCAGTCGCTCCTCGCAATTCTTTGAATTGCTTCTGCTCTTTTGCTTTCGTACATATTCGCATTTTTATCTGCTCCGCAGATTAAAATGCTTGGTCAAGCCCTCGGACTATTAGTACCGGTCAGCTACATACATTACTGCACTTCCACCTCCGGCCTATCAACCATGTAGTCTTCATGGGTCCTTACTAGCCTACGCTATGGGAAATCTTATCTCGAAGGGGGCTTCACGCTTAGATGCCTTCAGCGTTTATCCCGTCCGTACTTAGCTACCCTGCTATGCCCTTGGCAGAACAACAGGTGCACCAGCGGTACGTCCAACCCGGTCCTCTCGTACTAAGGTCAGCTCTCCTCAAATTTCCTACGCCCGTGATAGATAGGGACCGAACTGTCTCGCGACGTTCTGAACCCAGCTCGCGTACCGCTTTAATGGGCGAACAGCCCAACCCTT
>OGYY01000685.1_pt1 | contig 33586 bp, 19 predicted proteins | sample 1576671 | NCBI WGS metagenome assembly OGYY01 (sample SAMEA3541593, study PRJEB24748) | human gut metagenome | biome: human gut; feature: human-associated habitat; material: faeces | place: China | collected 2012 | reverse complement strand
TTATCGTATTTTTCTGCATGTTTCAAGACTTTAATACGCTAAAATATTTTTCAGATTTTTTATATTTTTGTCTATTTTCTTTTATCAAGTCTTGATGCAACTACCATTCCTACTGACTGAAATACCTGTACAAGAACTACAAGTAACACAACTGTTACAATCATTATTGCTGAATCATATCTATAATATCCATATCTAATTGCGATATCACCTAGGCCTCCGCCTCCGACTGTTCCTGCCATAGCCGAATAGCCAAGAATTGTTCCTATTGCAATTGTTGCTCCTGTTATAAGTGATGTTCTTGATTCTAAAATCATCACCTTGACAACTATGGTAAAATCATTTGCTCCCATAGCTCTTGCTGCTTCTATAACTCCATAGTCTACTTCTTTCAATGAAGATTCAACCATTCGTGCTATAAATGGGATTGCTGCTACAACCAACGGAACAACTGTTGCCGACGAGCCATAACTCTGTCCCACAATAAGCTTTGTTAACGGAATAACTAAAATCAACAAAATAAGAAATGGAATACTTCTTACAATATTAGCTAATATGTCTAATACTTTATATGCAACTCTATTTGGTTTAAGCCCATCTTTATCAAATACAGCCAATAACACTCCCATCGGAAGTCCAAATAAATATCCAACAGCTGTAGACAACAATGTCATATAAAGCGTTTCCAATATTCCATTTAAAATCATATTGTTTACTTCACTACTCCACATAATTGTCCACCTCCTCTATCTCTAAGCCTCTTTCCGTCAAATATTCTTTCATCTTATCAACATTATTGCTGTTTTCCTGAAATCCTAATATCATTTCTCCTTTAGCAACACCACCAACATTTTTTGTATTAGCTTTTAGAATATTCACTGGCTCGTTAAATTGTAAAATCATATTTGCAATTACAGGTTCAAATGATGAATTTTCTGAAAACACAATTCTTATATTCTTTCCTTTGCTAATTGTAGATGCTACCTTTTCTGTATTTTCAATATCATTTCCCAAATCTCTGCTAATAAGTTCTCTCGCTACATCTGATTTAGGGTGTGTAAATATTTCTGATACTTTTCCATCCTCAACAACTTCCCCTGACTTCATAATTGCTACATGCGAACAAATCTCTCTGACTACTGACATCTGATGTGTAATAATTACAATCGTTATTCCAAATTTCTGATTTATCTCTTTTAGCAAATCAAGTATTGACGCTGTTGTCTGCGGATCTAAAGCACTTGTTGCTTCATCACAAAGAAGAATTTTAGGATTTGATGCCAACGCTCTTGCAATTGCAACTCTCTGTTTTTGTCCTCCTGAAAGCTGAGCCGGATATGCTTTTGCCTTATCACTAAGTCCTACAATTTCAAGTAATTCTTTTGCTCTTTTTCTAGCCTCTGTCTTTTTCTTCCCATGTATATAAAGTGGAAAGCATATATTTTCAAGAACACTCTTTTGCATAAGCAAATTAAAATGTTGAAATATCATTCCGATATCTTCTCTTTGCTTTCTAAGTTCTTTCTTAGAAAAACTACCAAGTTCTTTTCCTTTAATAAAAATTTTTCCCTCTGTTGGTTCTTCCAAATAATTAATACATCTTACTAATGTACTTTTTCCTGCACCGGACATACCAATGATTCCATATATATCTCCCTGCTCTATTGATAAATTTACATTTTTCAAAGCCTGAACATTTCCATCTTTTGTAGAATATGTTTTACTTACATTTTGAATTAATATTTCTGACATGCCCTCACCTCATTTCCATTTTCAATCTAATCAGCATATATACATTTTTCTGTATCTAATCAACTTGTTTTATTAATATAATTAAATTAGCACTTTATATGTACTTTTTTAACTTTATTAAGTTATTATATATTGTGACTTAATTTTCTTTGTTTCAATTGTTTTATTCCTTATGTTTTCAAAGTATAACACCTTAGTAGAAATTGTGCTAATCGAAAAAAAATACAGCTTGTTATAGGTTTTGTCTATAGCAAACTGTAATTAATCATGTTATTCTAATGCTTTATCTTTAAATTTACTTATTTCTTCCAAATATTTCCTTCCCAAAGGACTTACCGTTACTCCTTTTCTTACGATATAGCCTATAGTCATTATTTCATCTGACTTTAACTTTACCGCACAATACTCTTCTCCATTTAATTCCTCACAGATAATTCCTGAGCATAGTGTATATCCATTAAGCCCAACCATAAGATTAAGAAATGTTGCTCTGTCATTCGCCTTAATAAGCCTTTTATAACTATAAGTACTTAATACTTCTTCTGCAAAATAAAACGAATTATTTTTTCCCTGGTCAAATGATAAGCATGGATATTCTTCAAGTTCTTCAAGCGTAACCTCTTTTTTATTTGCCAATGGATGATTTTTCCACAAATATGCATATATATGACACTTTAATATTTCATGAAATTCAACACCTGATTCCTTAAAAAGCTTAGTTAACACTTTTTTATTAAAATCATTTATATATAAAATACCGATTTCACTTTTGAAATTTTTTACATCTTCAATTACATCATAAGTTTTCGTTTCATGAACTTCAAACTCGTATTCATCCATACCAAACTGCTTTACCATTTCCACAAATGCACTTACTGCAAATGTGTAATGTTGCATTGATACACTGAATTTTTTCTTTGATTCTTTTTTATCAATATACTTATTTTCTATTAAATTGTATTGTTCAACTACCTGTCTGGCGTATCCAATAAATTCCTCTCCCTCAGGAGTAACTGATATTCCTCTATTAGTTCTTCTGAATATTTCTATTCCGGCTTCTTCTTCTAATTCTTTAATAGCCGCAGAAAGACTCGGCTGTGATATGAACAGATTTCTAGCCGCTTCATTCATTGAGTCCGAATTAGCAACTGTTATTGCATATCTTAACTGTGTTAAAGTCATAACTCCTCCTAATTTATCAAGTTTCTTTTTTCAATGACTTCATTTTAACATATTTTTTCCTTATGATTCCATACAATTAATAAAGCTACCGACAGAAACTCTGCCGATAGCTTTATAGTTTAATGAAATATTTAGAAATTAATTGTTTTTAACTTTAACAACTTTACTCCACTTTCCATAAACCTTGCTTCCACTTACTTTCTTGTAAGCTCTTGCTTTTACGTAATATGTCTTATCTGCTTTTAATTTCTTAACTGTTACTTTTACGCTCTTTGCATTAACTGTAACTGTTGTCTTCTTAGCAAATTTCTTGCTTGTTGATACCTTAACCTGATATCCTGCTACTCCACTTACTTTCTTAAGTACAATTGAAGCTTTCTTTGCTGATTTCTTCTTTGTAGCTTTCTTAATAGCAACTTTCTTAACTGTTACTTTTGCTGGTGCTACTGTTGTAGCAGGAGCTGTTGTTGTTGGTGCTACTGTTGTTGGTGCAGCTGTTGTTGTTGGTGCTGCTGTTGTTTCAGGAATATCTTCAATTACACCTTCTGCTGTAATTTCTGTATCTTCCTTGATTTCAATCTTGTATGTTCCATCTTCTGATGCAACTACTTCTACACCATTAGCTTTAACAACCGGCTTACTATCCTTTGTGTATCCTGCTGCTAATTCAAGTTTAACTGTATATTCTGTTCCGTATACAACACTTGCTTCATATTCTGTTGTTAATGTGTAACCTGTTCCATTTGTTAATGTAACATTTAACTTTCTACCTGTTGCAACTTCTACTTCTGTATCTTCAGATGCTTTATAGTTCTTGCTGTCAGCATATCTTACATAATACTTTCCTGCTTTTACATTTGCAATTTCTGTTTCTGTAACTGCTGTATATTCTTCTTCACCTTCAGCTCTATATTCCATTTCATCTGTAACGCCTGTAATCTTACCATCAGCATTTTCTTCTAATGTAGATGCAACTGATTCAATTCCTTCAGGTGCAGTTCTGTCTGCTTTAGTAATTTCAAATTTAACTGTCTTTGTTGTTGCCTTAGCTTTGTTATCATCACTCCAGTAATAATTGTCAGCATCTTTTAATGTAAGTTCAACATCATATGTTCCTACATCAACTCCACCTTCATTCTTTGTTACTGTGTAATCATCTGTATCTTCAATATCTGCTACAACTGTTTCACCTGTATATGTCTTACTTTCAATTACAGGTGCATCAACTGGAGTTTTTGTTGTATAAACTTTAGCATCATCAACTGTTACATTTAAGCCTACACCGATTTCATTAATTACATAACCCCATCCGTTGCTACCGCCTGAAACAGAAATCTTAACGTATCTTACTCCTGCTTCTGTGTAATCACTTAATTTATCTAAATTAATAATATTTAAGTCAGCTGTTCCTGCATTGTCTTTCTTACATGAATAACCATTATTTTCTGCTACAGTTGTATAGTTTTCACCATCTAATGAAAGTTCAACCTTAGTATCTGCTGCATATGTTCTTGGATTAGAATATCCTAATATTAATTTTTCAAACTGTGATGGAAGATACGCATCTCCTAAATCAAGTACAACACTTGCTTCTTCTCCTGCAGCTGTTCTAATTGCAGCGCCACTATCTTCACCACTTGCAATGTTTCCATCAATTGCAACGCCTGCATTTTCAAGTGTATATCCGTCATTGTAATATGATGAAATGTCTATTATCTTAGCTTCAGGATTATTATTAGTGTTTGCAATATTATTTGCTCCTGTAACTAATTCAGAGATATCTGTAACTTTTACTGTTTCTGTTGCTTCAATCACATCTGAAACATCCATATCATCACATACGGCTCTTGCTGTAATTGTATATTCACCTGCATCAACACCTGTTGCTGTGTATGACTTTCCGGCTTCAACATTATCACCAATTACCTTGTCACCTGCATATACCATATATTTATATCCTGCTTCAACCTGACCTTCTGCTGCTTCAACAGAATATGTAATAGAATTGTATGCATCAGATGTTGCTGTAACTCCTGCAGGAGCAGATGCCTTTTCCATTTCTACAGGTCCCTGTGGATTTTCTGAGAATACAGCAATTTCTGTAATCTGTGTTCCCCAGTTAACTGCCTGATTTACATTTATTCTTACTTTTCTAACATTTCCCTTAAGGCTATCTTTGTCAAGTACCTTAGCGACCATGTACTGAGAGCCATCTTTCTGGTCTGTAGATGCTCCTGCCGGGTATTCTGTTACAGATGCAACCGTCTTAAATGTTGTATCCCCGAACTGAATATCGAATCCGTTTGCCGGATATAATTCTGCCTGACCATTTCTAAACCATACTACTACTTCATCAATACTTGAAGCTGCATATGATTGTCCTAAATCTACTTCAAAATATCCCGGTGTTTTAACACCAACATAATTACCATTCCACTTATCCCAAATACCATCTGTAAGTGTTGTTGAATCATTGTTACCTTCTTTATAATTACTTACTGATGATGATTTCTGATATGCAAGGTTTCTATCTGTTGTAAGCCATCTTACTTCATCACTAACCGTTGCCTCTTCAACAGTAACATCTGTTACAGTAAATGTCTGTCCCGCCTTAACTACGCCACTAAGATCTTTAGTAACCTTAATCTGTCCGTTTTCATCAGCTATTGTCGTTTCTTCCCATGAATTTTCTGTTCCATCAACTGTATACTTAATATTATATTTATAGAACTTTCCACCTTCTAAATTACCAAAAACCTTTTCAAGCTGTAGTCCCCAAGCCTGGGCTGCAGTATTTATAACATATACAGATACTGTTTTCTGTCCATCAGCTCCATCTTTAGCTGCTGCTGAAACTCCTGACCATGAATTGCCTGAATACAGATTCCATTCTGAACCATCTACATCATTCTTGTCTCCAACTTTGTAGATTAAATTCTCTCCCAATGGATTCCATCCTTCATTAAGTAAGGTATATCCTTCAGGAACAGCTACTTCTCCATCCAATAAAGCAATTCCATATTGATCTGCCGCACTAACATTCTTTACCTGATAGCCTGTAGCGCTTGTAACAACCATTGCTGCCACAAGACCATATGAGCAGGCTAACTTAATTCCTTTCCTAATTTTCATTTTATTGTCTCCCTTCATAATGTGCTACACATTTATTATGTGCCCCAATGTTGTTTTAAATTTTATCATAATTATGTGCACATTTCAACAATATCACAGTTTAAAAAACATTTTTATTGTGCACATTGCACAATATATTTTACTACTACTTATTTTTTGTTTTATTGTATAAAATACACAATTAGTGAAAGATTTATCAGTATTTTTCTCTGTTTTATTATATTTTTTCCACAAATAAAAATAGTTCAAAAAAAAGGAGAGTAGTAAAAACTACTCTCCTAAATTAGTTTGGTTGTATTAAATTACTTGTTAGCTATTTTTATTACTTTACTCCATTTACCATATACTTTGCTTCCACTTACTTTCTTGTAAGCTCTTGCTTTTACGTAATATGTCTTGTTAGCTTTTAATTTCTTAACTGTTACTTTTACGCTCTTTGCATTAACTGTAACTGTTGTCTTCTTAGCAAATTTCTTGCTTGTTGATACCTTAACCTGATATCCTGCTACTCCACTTACTTTCTTAAGTACAATTGAAGCTTTCTTTGCTGATTTCTTCTTTGTAGCTTTCTTAATAGCAACTTTCTTAACTGTTACTTTTGCTGGTGCTACTGTTGTAGCAGGAGCTGTTGTTGTTGGTGCTACTGTTGTAGTTGTTGCTGTTTTTGCAGTTGTTGTTTCAGCTGACTTTGTAGTTGTTTCTTCCTGAGCCTTTGTTGTCTCAGGAGCTTCTGTTGTTGTTTCTGTATTTTCTGTTGTTGTTTCAGGGTCTGAAATTTTTGTAATTTCAGGTGCAAAGAATTCGATTGGATTTGTTAAACCTACCCAGCCCATTCCTACTACGAATTCTCCTGTTCCAGATTCTGTTGCTGTAAATTCTCCGGTTAATACCTGTTCTCCACCTACTAATGCAATCTGTGCTTCATTATTTGTTACTAAAACTTTTCCGTCATTTGATTCTGCATTTATCTTCCATGAGATTGAGTATTTTGCTCCCGGTACAAGTCCGCTAAATTCTTTCTTAACCTGTAAGCCCCATGCCTGACCCCAGTTACTTGTCTTCTGCTGAACTTTGATGTGATCTGCGTCTTCTGCATCTACACCTGCAACTGCTGTTGAACCATTCCATGACTGACCAACATAAATTGTATATCCGCCTAATTCACGATCTCCATCTGCATTGAATTCCTGATCCATTGTTATTTCAACAGGTTCCTGCTTTTCTGTTGTTGTTTCAGCTGCTTCTGTTGTTGTCTCTGTACTTTCTGTTGTTGTTTCTGTACTTTCTGTTGTTGTTTCAGCTGCTTCTGTTGTTGTTTCAACTGCTTCTGTTGTTGTTTCTGTACTTTCTGTTGTTGGTTCTGTCTCTCCATCCTTTGTAAATGTCATAGTAAATGTCAACTGTGAATTAGCTACAGCATTTCCTAAATTCATAAAGATTACAGGATAATCTGCCTTTGAAACATAATCTAAATTCAATTCATGTGTTCCTTCTTCAAATGTAACATCATTATTTGCTCCGTTTAACTGAAGGTTAGCTCCAAATGTAGCTGTAGAAGTATAAGCAACTTTAACCTTATAATTTACTCCATCTCCACTTGCTTCTAATGGTCCAAATACCTGTTTATCTGCAGGAACTCTTGCCTGTGTATTCCAGTCTCCACCGCCTGCTTCTAAAAATTTAAAGTCAGCTGTTACAGCATTCTTAGTTGCTGTTCCTTTATATTTCATGCTGCCAACAGTAAATACCTGCCATGGCAATGATGTTGTCCACTTACCCTTTGCTGATGAATAGTATCCTTCTGCATCTGCCTGCTGCTCTGTCGTTGTTTCAATTTCTGTTGCTTCTGTACATGTAATTCCTCCAAAATCAAGTACTGTTCCAGATGGAATTCCGCTCAATTCAAGTACCATTCCTGTTGATTCTGAAGTTGCTTTAAACTGAACTGTAACTTCATTTTCACCTTCTTTAATTTCAATACCTGTCTTTATTACTTCAGGTGTCTCAATTTTTTCATAAAGAGTTCCTGCCTGAGATGCTTTAACTTTTAATTTTAAATCATATGTAGTATCTTTTGTTAATCCTGTAACAGTGTGCTTAGCCTGTAATTTCCAACAGCCTGAGTTACCATCTGATGAAATAACCTTTAAGCTTAAGTCGTCAACTGTACTTCCTGCATAAGCCATTTCTCCTGTATTTGATCCCCATTTACCTGCATATAAAGTCCAATCACCTACAGTTACAGTCTTGTCGTCACCTATAGTTGTGTAATCACTCTCTTCATATGCACTTACCTGCAACACCTGATAAGCAGATACGCTTGAAAATACCATTGCTGTTGCACACGCATATGCCAATACCTTTCTTGAAATCTTATTAAATTTCATTTTATTCTCCTTTCAATATTCTAGTTATAAAAACCTTTTTATTACATATTTCATTCTAGCATATTGTTTTATGCATTACAACCAATAATATTGTAATTTTCACAATTTAATTAGTATAATTGCACGGCATATTTGTTTTTATCTGTTTCGTTTTTTGTAAAATACTATTGAAACATTTTTATATTTACATTTTATTTTCAAGTAATGCTACAACATTACTAATTATGTCGATTAAAAAATATCATTTATAAAATAAACTCCGGCATCACTATAAATGTGCAAAATTTCCTTTAAATTAAAAATCTCTCTAACTGATTTTCAGTAAGAGAGATTTTAATTTATTTTTGCATTACTAACTTTGGTGTTCTGTCTACTCTGAATATTCCCCAGTTCTTCTCTGCTTCATTCGGTCTGTTTCCGCCTTTCCAAGGTTCATCAAAAGCTTCGAACATATAAGATATTATTTTTTCTTTGTCTGACCAATCCCAGAATTCTTCATAATATCTCTTCTGATTTTCTTCATTTGCCTGACCTTCCTTCATCTGAGAAAAATCAGCACAATCAGTCGCCCAGCCTACTTCTGAAAAGATAACAGGCTTATCAGGATATAAATCACATATCTTCTTATACCATTCTTTGTTGACTGCCAATGCTTCTTCTACTGTATTTCCATACCAAAGAGGGTATGAATGTACGCTTATAATATCAAGATATTTGGCAAGTTCCTGAAGTTTTACCCATTCAAATGCACCTTCATTAAATGTTACAGGCAAATTTGTTTCTGCTTTTAATCTTTTTGCAAAAGATATTAATCTTTCTACCGGAACATTATTAGCTCCCCACTCAGGAGTATTTTCATTTCCTATAGATACTGCATTAATTATATCACTATTCTCATTCGCTATTCTAACAAGATTTTCAATTCTTTTATCATTAAACTCTGCCCTTTTAGCCAACTCTTCTTCGGTATACACCTCATGAACCCATGAGCATCCCGGATTATTAACCTCTGATATTAATTCAGGACCAAGCATCACTTTTATATTCATGCCACAATCCCTAATAACCTGACATGTCATTTCTGCATAAATAACCGGCGAATACATTCTTATGTATTTAAATCCTTCGCTTTCAATTATTCGTAAATCTTCCTTTATCTCATCATATGTTGGATATGTTTCATTTAATGGACTTTGATTTTCTCTGTACCCTGAATAGCATATTGCTCTTCCCCATTCAAACATTTTCTCTTTTCCTTTCAACTTCCTGATTTTATTTTACAAAACAATAGTGGAAATTAGCATTTCTTTATTATCATCTCCGTATGTCTCTGTTAGCATTTTATCAATATAGCGGAGAACCCATAGATTCCCCGCTATGCTTTAATCTTTAAATTTACTTCAGTTTTAATATTCAAATCAAAAAAATATAAACTTTCTATTGTAATACAACCACAATATCAGCCTTATCACCAAATTTGTCTACATCTTCTTTTGCAATCGTATCTGTTTCGCCGTATCTTTGTCCGTCAATATAAATAACTGCAACTTTATAATCGCCTGCGTCTTTACACATGCCATTCTTATAAGTTACATGTATATTTGTACCTCTAAACATACAACTTACTGAAGCTTCTCCATTTTCAAACTGTTTAGCTAAAAGCTTTGGTTTAAATTTAAGCGCTCCGATTTCACCTTTTACTCCATACATTTCATTTAAAACTGTAAGAAGCATCCAGCTTGCAGCCCCTGTAAGGTAATGGTACATTCCTCTTCCACGCTGACTGATATATTCAGGTACTCCCGGATATATTCCACTTACTTTATAGTCATTACAATGTTTAAACAGAGTATTTATAACCTGATATCCTTCTTTTGCAAATCCTCTCTGATATAATGCATTTGCATACATTGTTGCCATGTGACAGAATACTGCTCCATTTTCTTTATGACCATATGCGAATCCAAAAAGTCTTCCAAGATCAGTTTTTACTTCTTTAAAATCAGTGTTCAATCTATATCCACCAACTTTTTCATCATAAAGATATTTATCTGCTGCTGCAGTAATGTCTTTTATCTGTTCTTTAGTTGCTGTTCCTGCCATAATTGTAAACACCTGAGCTGTAATCATCATTCTTACACCGGATTCAAAATCACCATCGACAGCATTTCCATGATTGTCATAGTAACCATTAAACCATGAGTAACCATCTTTACTCTTAATCCATTCTGTATTTCTGATATGCTCTGCTATCCACTGTGACATTCTATTAAGTATTGTACAAAGCTCTGTACATTTTACATTTACTTTTTCACCACTTACACTATGCTTTACCTGTTCACAGTAGCTGTATAACACTTCATGTTTTTCGTCTATACTATCATAAACTGTTGGATCAACATTTAATAATAAAAGCATTTCTTTAGCTAATTCGACAGTTTCATTTCCTGTCATGTCAGCATAACTCTTTATAAGTTTTGCCATATTTCCAAGATTTCCACCATAAAGTGCTGTAAATGCTACACTTTCGCCTCTCTCATCAGCCATATCAAGACCATCGTTCCAGTCAGCCCCTCTAAGTCTAATATGATTATGTTCACCTACATCATAGAAAGATGTCAAATGTTGCATAAGCATATGTTCAAGTACTGTTCCTTCATATACTTCTCCATCATTTGTTAACTGCTTATTTCCCTGTGCATCATTCCACTCTAAGTCTTTCTGTTCACCACGGCAAACCTGCGGATCCTTAAAGTATGCATTTTTTTCTGTTAAAAATTCTATATCACCACTTTGTTCAATGTATAACTCCGTTGTCAGATATGGCCATGCGCCATGATCCATCCATACTCTTGTGATATTATTTCTATCAGCAATAAATTCGCCCTGCTTAGAACCAATAATTGTTGCATTTGTTCCATCTAATCTGACTCCACCAAAATTATCAATTAACATGCCACGAACTTTAGCCGGTTCCATAATTAAAAGTGCAAGGCAGTCCTGCCATAAATCTCTCCATCCTCTTCCACCTTTTCCATAATCATGGTGAGGTAAGAATGAACATCCGTAAATTCTTCTTAACATTGGCTGGAAGTTTACCCAATGCATCCAATTGTCAAATTCCTTGTCTGCTGAACTATAACTTACATTTATTTTTTTCTGCCAGAATTCCTTTGTTTCCTCTAAATATTTATCAAATTCTTCCACAGATAAATACTTTTTACTTAGTTCATTTATATCATTCATTGATTCGCCGTAACCTAAAGCTACTACGAAAGTTCTTGACTGCTTTGGCATTAATGTTACTTTTTCAAACTGCATCGCTGCTACAGTTTCATAACCGTCAACTTCTTCTCCTTCCTTGTATGGTAATGGCATATTTTTCATCACATAATATGGATTTTCAAAATTTCCGCCATTTCCTATGAATTCTTCTGTAACAGGGCAGAAACTTTCAGGATTAACCATTTTCTCAAATCCTGTCATTTTAGCTAATGCCGCATAATAAACTTTATTAAGGTTATGACCTCTTTCGTCAAATGTTAATGTAGGATTAATTACTACACCGTCTTTTATTGTGTATGTTCTATGTAATAATGATGTAACGTGTCTATGGTCACGAATGTTTGACGCAGAACGTGCATACATAGGTATTGCTACTGTAGGTGTAAATTCTACTTCTCCCTCTGTATTGTTAGTAATTACAATCTTAGTAAGTTCTACTTTATCATCAGTAGAAGGTACAAATGATGTAATTTTAGCTGACAATCCAAATTCATCTGATTTTCTTTCTATTTCATGCCACATAATACCTGCAGTTAATTTCACATCATCTTTTTTATCTGTAAACAACTGTGCCTGTTGCATTGCAGATCTACCTGTAACAGACCATGCTCCTTTTCCTTCAACATAAACCCAGAAATTTCTGCTTGATTTGTTATTATGTAAATTTTCACTACTTACAGGCTCTAACAAAAATGTATTCTGATCTAACTTAATGTCACCACCTAAATCAGGAGTAATTGCACTCATCATTCCTGCTTCATTTGCAAGTGGAAAATACATATAACTTGTTAAATCAGGATTGTCCAGTGTAAATGTACCTTTTTTATCTATATATTTAAGACTTCCCATTTCTTCTCCTCTTTCTAATATACTCAAGTAAGCGTTCGCAAAAACCACAGCCCGTATCCTTTGTATGTCTTTATAAGTGTGTAAAATGTTAATTTTTTATAAAAATTTGCGTTTTTTGCAATCACTATTCACACAAAAGGCGGACACCCTCCTGGATCTCCGCCTATTCATTTAGCAACTATTTAAAATAAACAGTAATCTTGTCTACTTTTCCATCACGAACAGCTTCTGCTAATTCGCCTGTAATCTTATCTTCAGTAGCAACTACTTTTCCGTCTATTTCTACTTTATCAACTACTGCCGCATCTGCGCCGTATGTATCTTTTCCTGTGTTATTTACATATGTTACATCGCATGTTGATAATAATCTGAATGTAGCCCTTCCTTCATCAAATAGCCATTTTGCAAGCTTTGGTGTGAAGTTAAGTACTAATTCTCCATTTTCATATGTAAATACTTTTCCACCTGTAAACATTTCAATCCACATTGAAATCATTTCTGTTGTAGAACCTGAAAGTCTTGCAACAAAACCTCTTCCGTGAATGTCTTCATTTGGATTTGCACTTGATGCGATAAATGATGAATTTTCAAGAATACTTCTTCCATACATATTTGGATCTAAGAATGGAACTAACGCTCTTGTTACTGTTTCGTAGAATTCATCATATAATCCCGCTTTAATCATTGCCAACATATATTTATATTCCATATGAAGGAATACATTTTCTCTTTCCTGCCATCCTGGTGTAAATGCACGGCAACGTCCATTTTCCATTGAGCATTCTTCGATTGAAGCTGATGTCTTATACATTCCAAGTTTGCTATCGTAAATATCTGTCTTTTTAACATTATTAAACATTTCACGTGCTGTGTCTGTATCAACATATCCCATCATTCTTGCAGGTCCTTCAAGGAAGGCTGGAAGTGGAACTGCCTTAAAGCCTTTAACTTTAGCTTTCTGTAATCCATAATGACTCATTACAGGATTTCCATCAGCATCTACAACTGGTTCAAAGTCAGTTACTTCATGTGTAAAGTATGTAGGAACTACGCCTTCACCAATTTCAACTGCTTTTGCAATGCCTTTTTCAATCTTAGCTTCAAATGCTTTGAAGATTTCAACTATTTCTGATTTAGCAAGAGCTGTTTCTTCTCCACTAAAGTAAAGTTTAATTGTTTCTCTATAATTTTCTCTGATTGTTGCAACTGCATCCCAATATTCAAAATCGTTAAGTTCGCCTGCATTTGCCTTATCTAATGTAGCCTTAACATCTCTTAAATACTTAGCAATTTCAGCAGGCATTACGATTTTGCCTTCGCCTTCGAAATTGTCAATGATGAAGTTTACAAGTCTCTTTAATTCAAATGTTTCAGGTGTACCTGAACCAAATAATCCAGGAAGTCCGTTCATGGCATCATTCCATCCCGGTTTTCCACCTTCCATTTCAACACCCATTCCGTCAACATCAAGCTGAGCGAATTTGCTAAGTGCTAAAATAATCATCTTAACTGATAATGTTGTCATATATGGCTTCTGGTCTTTTGTCTGTAACCAGTTTGTAGCCCATTTATTAAATCCAGGTCTTGCAAGTTTTTCTTCATCTTCAACTTCCATACCATACTGACGTACAGCACCTTTGTTGTTAATTACGTATTTTTCATCACGTGGTACAACTGTTGCTACACTGTCATAGAATTTATATGTTTTGTCTTCGAATAAGAACTCATCAATCTTATCTGGGAAAATGCTTAAGTAGTTGTCTACTAAATCCATATTGTAATCCCAGTGATCACTCCAATAACCTTCAGCAAATCCTGCTTCAATGTTCTGATTACAGTTATTTAAAATATTTGCAATGAATTCTCCATCATCAATCTTAAGTTCTAACTGAAGTTTTGCAATTGTGTTTGAAATCTGTCCCGGTGTAAATTTACCTGCAACAATTTCCTTAATTGCTGTAGCATCACCGTTAATTGATTCTTCAACATAAGCCTGAACTTCATCTTCTTTTCCTTCAATTACATTGAAAAGACTTGGTCTTACTTCAAGTGGATTGTATCCATCTGCCTGAATAAGACTAAAGAATGTCTTAACATTGAAGTCACCAACGTCCTTCTTGAAGAATACATCATTTCTTCTGTTCTGAGATACATCTCTGAAGTTACCATTACCCTGTGAATAATATTCAGCAGCGATTGAGAAAAAGTTGTAATCTCTTTCAGGGTCACCATGTTTTCTACTGAACAAGTGAATTACTGACTTATTTCCATCTTTGTTTAATACATATGGATATCCACCTCTTAAGAAGTTATCTAAGTAACACTGTTCTACATACTGGTCAAATATTCCGGCTGCTGTCTTTGTCTTAATATCTGAAGTGAAGCTATCTGCTAATTCTTCTGCTTCTTCAAATTTCTTATCTAAATAACCAGGTACTGTGAAATCTGCAAGTTTAGCATTAATCTGTTCAACTGAACCTGCAAAACCAATCATTGTTGAGAATGAGAAGTCTTCCCCGGCTTTAATTTCTGCCTTAAATGGAGTAAATCCACAAGGTACTTTATTAGCAAAACACTGTTTCTTTGCTAATACTTTATCAATTCCACCTTCTACAAAATTAACAGGTTTCATAAGAGATAAGTCATAACCATAAACTGTATCTACATCATAGATTACATCCTGTAATTCATTATCCTTAATTGTTAAATAGTAGTAACCACCTTCAACGTCTGATACTTCAGCTGAATCCTTTGTTGAAGCTCTAAGTGTATAATATGGAACTTTGTTTTCAAGGTTCTTAATGTCTGCCCAGCTTTTAAATAAGTTAGACATTTCCTTAAATTCACCATTTGCAATTCCGTATGTAATAATCTTTGGAAGACCATCTACGATTTCGATGTTCTTAACCTTATCTCCTGTATTCTTAACAGAAACCTGTCTTACAAGAGCTCCGATACTTTCATTTGGAAGTACATAGTAATTTACTGTAACCTCAATACCATATTTAGTATTATTTTCAATAATCTTGAAACTGTTTTTATTCATTCTGATTGAACGTTTTGCATCATCTTCATACTGGAAAAATGGTTCATAGTACTGTCCATCAATTTTTAAGAATGTTCTAAAACCTTTTACCTGTGTGTTTTCAAATGCTGTATTAGCTGAGTTAAATTCCATAATGGCATTTCCCTTGTTGCCAATACCAAAACTATTCATTCCCTGTCCTCTGTTAGTGTAGAATGTCCACATTGGAATTCCTTTAACACCTGCAAGACCTGGCAAAAAGCTTGAAAAAGCCGGCATTCTATCATAATCATCTATAACAAAAGTCTTACCTTCAAGTCTGTAGTTACTCATTTTATTACTCCTTTTTTTATCATTATATTTATCTTTATGCTTACGCTAATAATTTTCTTTTTTATCTTTCTTTTGCTCTACCACATGAGCTTCTATAAACCATTTTTGGTGATAATTTAGTTACTGTTCCATTCTTATCATCATCTGATTTGAGCAATCTGAAAAGCTCATTTGCGCTTACACTACCCATTTCTGCAATTGGGCTGTGTACTGTTGTAAGAGGTACTCCATAATAAGGACTAATTGTACTGTCATCATATCCGATAACACTTACATCTTCAGGTACTCTCACACCGATATCCTGAAATGCCTGAATAACGCCCCATGCCATTTCATCATTTGCACAGAACATAGCATCTGGGATATCAATTCCTTTTGATAACAGTGATCTCATTTCACTGTACGCAAGTGATTCCTCATAATATCCTCTGACTTCTAATTCCTTATCGATTGGGAGATTGTTCTTTTCCATCATCTCCGCATATCCGGCATAACGATGTTCATCGTCACCGCTTTCGTTACCATGCATGTAACCGATTCTCTTATGACCAAGTTTAATCAAATGGTCAACTGCCATAGATGCTCCTAATTTGTCATCTACAAATACTCCTGAAATATTTTTTCCCTTACAATTTCTATCAATAAATACCATTGGAATATTAACTGTTGCAATTCGCTTTACATAATCGCCTGTTAAATCTTCATGATAAATTATTGCTCCTGCTACGCCTGATGCAATTATCATACGATATATTTCATCCGGTGAGTTGTCATTACTTACATATATGTTTAATAAGTAATCGTTTAATTTGCATTGCAAATGAATTGCCTGTGTTAAAACCTTATAGAAATCTCCCTGTAAACTTGTTACAAATAATCCTATTGTATTCTTTCTATTAGATTTTAATAACTTTGCATTCATATTAGGGATATAATGCAATTTTTCAACCGCCTCTAATACTTTCTGTTTTGTATCTTCACTTACGATGTCAGCATTGTTAAATACATTAGAAACCGTAGATATTGCAACTCCTGCTTCTCTAGCAACATCTTTAATTGTAACCATGTTATTCCCTCCTAAGGTTTTATTATATCTGTCACCCGCCACTTAACGGGTGACAGTCAATTTTATCTTACTGATATACTCTTACATAGTCAACATAATAGTAGTCTTCATATGTCTGAATATTTCCATTTGTTCCTGTTAATGTCCATCCATTTGTTGTAACTGTTCCTGCAGCGTTACCACCGATTGCACAGTTAAGAATGAAGAAGAATGAATGATCAAATACCCAAGCTTCATTGAAAATACTTGCACTGAATTTTGAAGGATCATATACACCAACTACTCTTCCATCTACCATGAATGTGATTGAATTTTCATTCCATTCTGCTGTATATGTATGGAAATCTGCTGCTGCAGTAGCCTGTGTAAGACCTGTGTCATAATTCTTATTTCCATGAGATGTTGACTGGTTATTAAAATATGGGCAATGGATTGTCTGTGGAACTCCACCGTTCATTGCTTCTAAAATATCAATTTCACCACATAATGGCCATGTTTTTGTATCATTGTTTGCTCCAAGCATCCATCCTGCTGACCAAGTACCTTTTGCTTTAGATGCCTTTGCTCTTATTTCCATTCTACCATAAGTAAATTCTCTTTTACCTTTAGTATTAATTCTTGTTGATGAGCAATATACAGGTTTCTTAGCAACTAAATCATATTCCATTCTAGGAATAATTACTAAACAACCATTTTCAAATTTAATGTTCTTTCCTTCTGTATAATCCTGAAATTCTTCATTACCCCATCCATTTGCTCCTGTTTCATATTTCCATGAATTGAGGTCTAAACTTGTTCCATTAAATTCATCTGACCAAGTCAACTTCCAAGTTTTTACGCTTGCAACATTTGAATATTCGCTACTAGCAATTGCTTTTTTGCCTGCTTTAGCATAAGCTTTTACTTTATAGTAATATGTTGCACCACCGGCTACATTCTTAATTGTAGTTTTTGTTTTTTTACCTTTTTTTACTGTAGCAACCTTCTTAAATCCCTTGTTCTTATTTGTTGATTTGTAGATATAATAACCTGTTGCTCCTTTTACTTTCTTCCAAGATACAGTAACGTTTGAAGCTGTTTCTGTACTTGAAGCAATGCTAGCCTTAACACCTTTTACCTTAGTTGGTGTAACAGTAACCTTAACTGTTGCTGTTCCGGCACTTGATGATAATTTAATTTTTGCAATACCGGCTTTTTTACCTTTTACTGAACCTTTGCTGTTAACTGAAGCAACTTTGCTATTGCTTGTAGAGTATTTAACTCCCTTTGCTAATGTAGCGATACCATATGATTCGCCTATTGAAATAGTTGTCTTTTTGCCTGTCAAAACCTTGATAGCTGCATCTGTTTGAGTTGGCATAACACCAATTATAGAAACAACCATTAATAATGATAAAACAACTGATGTGATTTTTTTCATTGCTTTCATTTGCGCCTCCTATTTTTCTTTTTCTGCCAAAGCGCTTATAACGTCGCTTTGATATACACGAACATAATCTACCTGCATCTGCTGTGGAAGGCATTCATCATCTGTTCCTGAACTTCCACCCCAGCTTCCGCCGTAAGCTATATTCATTATAAGATGAAATTCCTTATCAAAAGGCCATTCATCTTTTGTTACATTTTTACTATTTCCAACATATTCATCGGGATCGTAAGTAAATATTGTTTCACCATCCACGGTAAATATTAATTTGTCCGGGAGCCATTCGAATCCATATGTATGAAATTCTTCGCTAACACCCTCGACTTTTTTTGCCCAACCTTTATTAGAGCCATCCAATCCATTGTATTTTTGACAATGCACATTTGAATGAATAATATTTTGCAAATATCCAACATGTTCCATTATGTCAATTTCTCCTGACATAGGCCATCCACCATATTCAGTAGTACTTGATGGAAGCATCCATATCGCGGGCCATGTTCCTTTTCCTTTAGGTAATTTTGCTTTAATTTCAAATTTACCATATCGGAAATCAGCTTTTCCTTTTGTTTTAATTCGGGCTGACGTATACATATCTTTCCCGAATTCATCCTGTTCTTTTCTAAGTTCGATTGTAAGCTTACCATCTTTTACCCAGGCATTTCCTTTGTCTGTGTATTTTTGCAGTTCGCCATTTCCCCAACCGCCTTGGCCTTTACCTATATCGTAAGTCCATTTGCTTTCATCAGGGAGTCCTTCATAATCAAACTCATCTGACCATACAAGTTTGTAATTCAAATTGCTATAGTCATAATCAAATCCATCTGCTTTGACATAATAATCAGCCGGTTTTGTTTCACCGTAATCATCATATCTGTCCGGAATACTATTTGCTATTCTTTCTTTGACTGTCTGAGTCTCTGTTTTATCTTTCGTATTATTTGTTTGGCTTTTATCAGAAGACTGGCAGGCCACCACAGCAAAAGCTGTGGCGAATATCATACATATTGCTGTCAGTTTTCGTTTCATTTTTATTCTCCTGTAATACCTGCGTTTTCAATACCTTCAATAAACTGTCTCTGTACGAGTGCATATAACAATAACAATGGAGCTATTGAAATTAATGTTGCCGCCATCTTACTTGCTTCATTTACACTACCTACATCGCTAGTTGTAAGATTGTTATCAAATAATGTTAACTGATTTGGTACCAACTCAATTGAATTACGCATCAATGTGCTTGTTGAATATGTTTCATTCCAGTTAAATACGAATGCGAACATAAATACTACAAGAATTGTTGAAAGTGATAATCTGATTGCTACATGATAGAATACCTTTAATGCTCCGGCACCATCAATCATAGCTGCTTCATCTAATGATTTTGGAATCATATTGAAGAAGTTATAGAAAATCAAAATCAAAATTGTTGAATATGTTCCCTGTCCTAAAATAGACATTAAAAGCTGTGGAATGATAGTTCCTATTAATTTAACACCGATTGCAGTATTTAATGAATCTAACATGATAATTCTAGGTACTGTAAGGAGTGGTACCGGAAGGATAAATGCTAATACTATCATTCCAAACCATAATCCTTTACCTTTAAATGAATATCTTGATAAAGCAAATCCTGTTGTAGCAGAAACAATAGTCTGACCAAGTGCAAACAATGCTGAAACCCAAATTGAGTTAATCAATGAATGACTTACATCCAAAGTATTTGCTGCTTCTTTAAAGTTGCTTAATGTAAAATGTTTTGCAATCCATGTAATTGATGGATCAATCAAATCCTTGGCTGACATGATTGATTTTGATATCATTTCAAATATCGGCTCTAAGTATACAAATCCTATACAAATAAGAAGGAAATATATAGCAATTTTAGAAATAACATGAACAGCTTTTAATTTCTTTAATTTTGCAAAACTAAACTTATTCATTTTAGTCAAATCAATAACTGATTGATCATTTTTACTTGCCATATTTCTTTGCCTCCTTCTTTGCATATCTGTTTTGTTTCTTTAATCTCTTCATCTGCTGTTTTTCAAGTTTAGCCAATTTCTTTTCCTGTCTCTTTCTGTCTTTAATGTCTTTTGGCTTTCTTTCCTTAAACAACAATAAAACAAATCCTACAATTATTAATACGATTATACTGTAAATCCATGCATATGTTGCTGCATATCCTAAACCACTCGCCGTATCACCAGTCTGTTCAAGAATCAAAGTGTATACAGGGTTAATAGCTTCATAAGTACCTAACTGAATTACTGTGAAGATTGTAATAATCATTCCAATCTGTCTTAACATTGGAATTGTAATCTTCCACATTATCTGCCAAGCATTAGCTGAGTCAATCTTAGCTGCTTCATAAATACTTACATTAATTTTCTGTAAACCGTTAATAAATAAAACGATTGGGATACCAGTAAACCATAAAATTATTGATAACTGATCAAACACCTGAGCAAGTGTTGTTGCTAATGGTGCTGAGTAACTCTGAATCATCTGCATAATGAAGATGTTTGAGTACTGATCAGCCGCATCAACTGCACCACTTACTTTCTGTGTAGCTTCTGCTGCCGCATTCTGTACATCAAGTAACTGTGACATTACAGGACCTGACATGATAATAACGGGCAGGAAGTAAATTGTTCTAAGCAATCCCTTACCTGTCTTAATCTTATTAAGAAGGTAAGCAATGATAAATGATAATACAACTACAATGAATGTATATGGAATTATCATCTTCAAATAACTAAGTAACGCTGGTAAGAAATCTGAGTTCTTAATAAACGCTGTTATATAGTTATTAATTCCTGAAAACTTAAGTACATAACCTGTTGCTGCTTTCTTAACGTTCATAAAACTCAAGAAAATAGTTGCAACAAACGGGAATAATGTAAAAAGTAAAAATCCTACAATCCAAGGTGCCATAAAAGCATATCCATATTTATTCTGTCTATGCTGATATGTCTGCATTTTCTTTTTGCCTTTTTCCTTTGGCTGTACTTTCTTTTGTTTAGTTTCTTTTTTATTTACGGCTTTTGCTTCTTCCTTTGCAGCTTTTTCTGCAGCCTTTAATGCTGCCTTTTCTGCTCTGGCTTCTGCTTTGCTCATTTTTTCTTCTTTTTCAATCTTAGCCAGTTTTTCTTCTATTATGGAATCACCACGGACAGGTTCTTCTTCCGGCTGAGATTTTTCTTCTTTTTCTTTAGCTTCTTCTTCCTCTTCTTCGTCTCTTAAGCTTTTCATCTGAGCTCGAAGAATTGAACTTTGGGCTTTCTGTGGTTGAGTTATTTCTACAGATGCAATTTCTTCATCTGTAACAACACTTTCAACTTTTTCATCTTTCTCTGCTACAGTGTTTTCCACTGTAGCAGTTGTCTGTGTATCTACTGTTTCTGTCTTTGCTTCTTCAATATCTGAAGGTGTTACAATCTTATTTTCGTCTGCCATTAATTTACACCTCCTTCAATTACTGCTGCACTCTGGGCAGGAACTGATTCACCGTTTATTGTTACTTCTTCATCTGTATAGTTGATGATTACTGTCTTTTCTCCATCATTTGATGTGTACTCATTAGCAATTACACCATCATCTAATACTTTTCTTCCAATCCATTCGCATCCCTTAACCTTTGATAACACATCATTTACTGTTGTGTAAATTGTATTAATCAAATCTTCATACTGATCGAACTCTGTTGAGTAGTAATCACACGATGTTGTTGATGCAAGTAAGTATGAAGGCTTCTGTGTTAACACGAATGAAGGTGAAATATTATAATCAATCATCTTCAACATGTCAGCCTGTGAATAGAATGAGAAGTTTGAATATGGTGCGTATACTTCCATTGTTCCATTTAATACCATCTGTAAGAAAGGAACTGAATCAGTTTCATATACATACTGAGATGTTCCTACAGGTGACTGTAAGTAACGGTCTGTATATTTCCATAAGTACTGATTTGGGCTATCCATATTAACTGTTGCCCCATTCTTCTTAATTTTTTCAAATGCTTTTTCATATAAGTTAATTGCCTGTGTAACAGTTGTTGTAGGTCCTGTACTGCTATGTGAGCTTAATAATGTATTTGAAATACCTTTAACTGTTATTGAATTATTGTAATCACTAATTCTTTCGTATAAACTTGTCAACCAGTTTGCTGACTTTGTAGGTAATGCAAAACTAAAGTCAGTTACAGGTGAGTTTTCAGGCAATACTTTTGATTTATCTACTGTTAAATACTGAGTATTTAAATGCTTAGCTGCATTTCCATAGTAGTTAATCATCTTACTGTTAATTGATACGAAATCTCTTGAGAATGAAATATCAATTTCCTTGTCGCTAAATTCTTTCATAAGATCTTTGAATTTGCCTTTTTTACCAATATCCTTTGAGAACTTCCAATCACTTGGTTTTGCTAATGTTTCACCATTTTTCTGCCATCCCATAAGACCTGAATTAATATTTGTTATTCCATCTCCAATTAACTTATCTAAAATTTTCTTAACATCATCTGTTGTTGTTACGGCAACTTCCTGTGTTCCAAATACACCTTTTTTAGAATCTGACATTAAGAAATCAATTCTCATTGGGATATCTCCCTCTTCATCTTCCTTAACTGTCAATATTCCTTCTTCGATAAGATGTTCTCTGTATGCTTTTGCCATTCCTGTATAATCAGCTGCAGGTTCGCCGTTACTTCCATCTCCGTAAAGGAAATCGTATGTCATATCAATATCAAATTCATTTGCCTTATCCTGAGTCTTACGATAAGCATCACCTGCCTGGTTTGTAACCTGGTAGAATTCTGTATTGTAAGAGAATTTAGGATATGCATATGTATATCTGATTTTATTCTTGTCCGTAGATGATGGAGTTGCAATAATTGTCATAAATTCATCGCCACTATCTGCATATGCAACAAACGCTGACTGAGTTCCATCACCTTGTGAAACGCCAAATACAGGCATTACCGGATCTTCAAGTGGAACTGAATCATCAAGTGCACTGTAGTAATACATATAACTTGATAAATCACTTCCATAAACATCTCCTGTGTAATCACTGAACTTTGATGTATTTTCTGCGAATCTAATTAAACTTCCACTTCCATCAGGTACAAATACATAACCAGGTGTTAAATATTTTTTTTGAAGGTCTGTCCAATCTTTTTCTTTTTCATTATATACAGTTTGTACACCACCACTTGCTCCTAAGAAAGGAGTAATTGATATTGATGAAAGTTTCTTAATACCCTTACCTGAAATTCCATCGTAAGGAATATTGTAATTGATGCTTCCGTCATCACCTAAAGTAATCATAACTTCAACACCAATTTCAGCTTTATCAAATACAGCATTTAATTTCCACTGTTTTCCATTAGAACCACTTACTTCTTCAAGTGATGAATCACCATCTTTATCATCATATGATGCTGAAGCGTATGTAGTTGTTGTCATACTTTCTCCGCTTCCTTTGAAACATTCAATTGAAATTAATGAATTAGCAATTCCAGTGTACTGTTCATTCATTGATTCTTCAATTGGAGTATTGGCAATTTCTCTAACCTGAACTTTAGTCATTTTCCATTTTTCTGCTAGTCTTTCAACTGTATAATGGCCTTCACCATTTACTGCATCTTTAGCATCTTCAACCTGCTTTTTAAACGGAACGTCTAAACCTGTTTTCCAGACATATCCTGTTGCCTTATCTTCAATAGCAAATATATCTCTGTCTTCTCTATAATAATATGCAACCTTATCAGACTCATATATTTTTTCAAAAGCTGAAGAAACACTCATTGCTGACTTTGATCTTTCAGGTGCCTTTCTTGTATCTCTGTTTGTATTAAGATAGGAACCATTTACTGCAACTCCTGCTGAAAGGACTGTTATGAGAGATGCTGATATTATTTTATTTATAACTTTTTTATTTACCTGTAACATTTCTTATAATCTCCTTTCCTATTGTAATTAAGAAGCCTGATAACTGTTCCCACATGATAATTACGATAAGTACTACGATTGCTGCAATGAGCATAAATACAAATGTAATAATCAAACTTACTACTGTTTCTTTAAAACTGTAATCATGTACAGTTGATAATCCCTGGAATACCAGTACTAATGACCAGCCGATACCAACAATTAAGATTACTGTAAGAATGAATGCTTCATTATATGTCAAACCATAAGACATAACAATTACTGCTATCATTGATATTAAAGCAGGAATTGCACCATATGCAGGAATCATATAAACCTGCTTAAATGTTCCATCACCATCTGTAATTGATGTAACAAGATAGTTACAAATAACAAATAAAATTACGATTGCGAAGAAACCGATTACTACTGCGCTGATATCCATATCTTCAATATCTGTGTACTGATAAATAAATCCTTTGCTTGTCTTATAAATCATATAAACAATAAAGAATACTATGTATATAATACTTGCAGCGATAACTGAACCATTCTTTCCTACACGGATATCATAATATCTGTCAATTGGGTGTTTACATATCTTAAATGCATATCCTAACTCTCCAATTACAGGCACTTCTTTTAACTTCTTACCGAGGGCTCTCTTTTTCTTCTTTAATACTTTCTTTCTGTCAATTAAAACAATCAATACTTTTACAACAATAAGAATAAAGATGATAAGCATTACCCACCATAAATTGTTCTGAATTACTTCATTACGAACTTCCCAGAATGCATTTGAATAATCGTTTCTGTTTCCGGCAATTTCAAAATGTTCCATTGCGTCTGAATATTCTTCTGCATTGTAATATGCTTTACCTACACCATTGTGTGCAAGTACTGACATCTGGTTTAATCGAAGAACTGTTGACCAGTCTTCAAGTGATGCTGCATATTCACCATTTTCATATTCATCTAAGGCTTTATAAATTGTCTTAGCATAATCTGTTGGAATAAATGACTGTAAATATCCTTTATCTCCATCTGCTGTCCAAATATTATAATTATTATCTGTAGCAATTGTTGTAAGTGATGAGAATAAACCTGAAATATCAAGGTTCTTTACATTTGCGCCAAAATCAAAAATCAATTCTCCTGATTTTGTGTAAACTGTAATATATCCTGTAGTATCACTTGCATAAATTATTCCTCTGTCATCAACTGAAACATCTGTCAAACTTGCATGCGCCGCAACAGCGTTTTGGAACATGTTTCCACCGTTTGTACTATGTTTCTTTAATAAGTCATCACCTTTTCCCATACTTGTTGTATAAACAGTACCTGTCTCATCAACATAAATATTAGAAAATGTAGGTGGTGCTGTGTTTAACAGTGCAGATTTTTCTTCCTGCTCTTTTGTATAAATAGCTTTCAAGAATGCCTGCTGTGGTGTCAACCTTGTTTTATTTGATGTAAAATATCCAAGAAATTCACCTGTATAACTCAACTGAATTATACCTGTATTAACACCTTCTGACACGATAAAGATGTTTCCACCTTTATCAACTGCCACTTTACTTGGTTCGTAGTTTGTGTCACCAAATATTGGAGCTGTTGGAGTTTCAAATGCTGTCAAGTAATTGTAATTTGAATCAAATTTGAAAACAGCTTTTTCTCCGCCATCAGCAACATAAAGTGTTCCATCATCTGTACGGAATATACCCTTAGGAGTTGTAAATCCTTTGAAATCTGTTCCCTTGTAAATATCATCATCACCTGAGATTATATGTAAAACCTTCTCTGAATTTAAATCGTATATTACAATTCTTGTATTTCCTGTATCGCAGATGTACATAATATTGTTTTCATCAATTATTATGTCTGAAGGATTTTTCAATCCTAAATTAGTAATTGTTCTATCTGGCAAGTAAGCATCCTGTGTTCTTACACGCTCATTGTTATCATCCAAAGTGTATGTATAACTTGTAGCCTGGGATGCACTAACCGGAAGAACTGTCATTATCATCATCATTAATGCCATTATAAACACTAATGGTTTCTTCATATTTCTCTTCATCTTCCGGTCCTCCTTACTTAATACCTGAATGGCTCATAGTGTTCATAACCTGAGACTGCATACAGATAAAGATAATCAGGTTAGGTACAAACAATATCATCGAAGCTGCTGCTGAAATACCAGCCGCTGCAACTACGTTATTAACACTGATAGAGTTTACATAGTAGTTTAATGTTCTCAATGTTTCATTTGTAATGTAGTTGTTTGATGATTCTACGTTGTTCCATACTGCCTGGAATGTAAGCACAATAGATGTAGCCAAAGCAGGTCTTGTTAATGGAATAATAACTTTTCTTAAAATAGTAATATCTCCTGCGCCATCAACTACGGCTGCTTCTATTAAAGCATCAGGTATACCATCAACGAACTGCTTAACTAAGAACAAACCTACCGGCATTGCAATCAAAGGCAAAATATGTGCAAGCCATGTATTGTAAATTCCTAATTTAACAATAATAATAAATCTTGGAATGGCAACAGCTGTCATTACGAACATAAGGGCTGCCTGGTTGATTTCCCATAAAGCACCTTTAATCTTAAATTTCTTTTTTGAGAATACATATGCTGCCATTATTGTAATAATTACATTCAAGATTACTGTAAGAACTGTTACAATAAGTGAGTTCAAAAAGTATCTTGACATTGGAATACCTGTAGCTCCTGCTAAGTTAAACAGATTCTTAAAGTTATCCAATGTTGGATTGTGAACAAAAATTGTTGGTGGGAATCTAAACAATTCACCTAAAGGCTTAAACGCCTGACATATTATAAAAATTACAGGGAGTATCATAAATATTGACAATGGAAATGCAATAATGTGGAATTTTATTTGCCCTGTTGAAAATCTTGTTGGGTTAATTCTATTACCTTGAAAATTTGCCATTCTATTTCTCCTCCCTTTTAAAATTCATCTTTTTCAGTAAACAACTTATTTGCTACCTGGCTACAAATCCATACTAAAGCAAGTAATGCTACTGAGATTGCAGCTGCATAACCCATTTCATAACGTAAGAATGCATAATCATCAATATGGTTAGCAATTAACTGTCCTGAATAATCCGGTGTTGGGTTGGCACCTGCTAAAGCAACACCAATCCATCCCATGTTAAACGCATTTACAATCGCCATAACCGCACCGAATAACATCTGTGGTTTCATTGATGGGACTGTAATGTAAATGATTTCCTGTGCTCTGTTCTTTATACCATCCACATAAGCTGCTTCGTATAATTCCTGATCGATATTTAAAATACCTGAAAGCATTGATAAGAATCCAATACCCATTGATGACCATAATGATACGAAAATCATAATCGGCATAAAGTAATCTGATGAAATCAACCATTGAATTGGCTGATCAATTATTCCAAATTTCTGTAAATATGCATTAGCTAAACCCGTCTGATCACCAGAGAAGATTGTTTTCCAAATTACTGTAATCAAAACCTGACCTACCATTGAAGGTGTGTACATAGCCAAAGCATATACTGTTCTGATTCTTGGTGTTACCTGAGCAAGTAACCAAGCCATTAAGAAAGATAATATATATCCTCCAATACCTACTACAATAGCGTACAATACAGTATTAGGTAATACATACTTCATAAATACTTCATCACCCGTGAGCAATGTTATATAGTTATGTAATCCCGCAAACTTTGGAGCGTTAATTACATCAAAATATGTAAATGACAATCCCATAGCTATTATAATAGGAAGTAAAATAAATGTTATAAATAAAAGTGCATATGGAAGGAAAAGTAAAAAGATTTTAAATCCTTCGCCAGATGCGTGTTTTTTATGATTGCGCTCTGCTATTGTTTTAGCCATCTTTTACTCCTCCTTTTCCGGTGCTGCCGCATCCTGATTTTCTTTAATCCAATCGTAACCCTGAAGTTTGAATTTCTTAACCATCACTTCATCTTCATCGTAGTATCCAAGTTCCTGCATCTTACGAATAATTTCTCTGTTTACATCAACCTTTGCTTCATCGACTGCAACCTGTGCCGCTGTTCCATCGAATACCATTGTTGTCCATATATTTGAAATTGTTCTTTCAAGTAAGTACTGACCCGGTGTTCTTGTTACATCAGTTACATAATTCATCTGATTTAAAATAACCTGCTTATCAGCTTCATCCATTGGGTTAGCTTTTAAAGCTTCAATATTTGCTGAAAGCCAGAAATATGTCTTACCGTATGTAGAACGAAGTGTGTTTGTATATTCAACCTGAACATCCTGACTTGTCCACCATTTAAGGAATTTCCAAGCCTGTTCCTTCTTATTAGACGATTTAAATATAGAAGCGCCTGAACCATTTGCTACGAATGTTCTGTCTACATATTCATTTCCATTTTCATCAGTTCTCTTTGTTCCGATATATGGAGCAATATCCCACTGTCCTTCTAATTCCTGTGCACCATTGTTAATCAATGTGTAATCTTCCATACCAATAATACCAATTGGCAATGTAGAATATCTAAATGAATTAAAGAAGTTCTGTACTGATGTATCAAGTGAGTATTTTGTAAATAAGTCTCCTAATACCTGTAATCCTTTAACTGATTCTTTTGTATCAATACCTGTTGTTACAATTCCATCTTCATTCTGCTTGTAAAGCTGTCCGCCATTCTGAAGAATCATTGGAGCTGTCTGATAGAACCACTTGTAACCTGTTGTACCAAGAGAAATATTATGATAGAAATTCATACCATATCTCTGAAGTGTAGGTAATATTTCAATTAAGTCATCCCATGTATCAGGAACCTGAATTCCTAAGTTGTCAAATATATCTGTTCTATATGCAATAACGTTGAAATCTGTTCTTTCAGGAATAGCATAAACTCCTTCATTATATACATATGAAACAAAACTTCCTGTTGGGAATCTCTTTGACACTGACCAGAAATCATCAAACTGTGTCATATCATATAAAGCACCACGGCTTGATAAGTCAAATGGCACGTAAGAAGCAAGTCCTAATACCATATCAGGTGTCTTATCAGCTGCAATAGCTAATGTAAGTTTATTTACATCAGGCATTGTTGCAATCTTAACTTTAATTCCTGTCTGTGGTGTAAACTGTGTATCAGCCATCTTCTGAAGTAAATCTACGTGAGTAATAGCACCATTGTACCAAATCGTAAGTACGTCGTCTCCTGCCTGTTCAATATCTGTAGAATACTTAGATGAAGTAAATGTATTCATCAATGACTTTATTCCAACCCAGAGTGATCCACCAACCGAAGAGTTATTTGCTCCTAACTGGCTCTTATCACCATAAACATAAATTCTATCAAGTGTAATGCTGTTAGCTACAACTTCTGTTGTAAAGTTACTCATTGATTTTAATATTGAGTTTTCAGCTCCGGTTAAATCAGTTTTATGTAAAGCAATTTCATCCGGATATTTTGAAATATTCTTGATGAAAACTTCCGCCTGATCTAAATAAGTAAGAACTGCACCATCATTACCACCATCTGAATAATCCTGAAGCAAAAATCTTATATGCTGAATTAATGTTTCGTACGCATCAAGATAATCCTTAATCTCAGGAATGTATTTAGTCATTTTCCATTTTCTGTTTTTATCAATATTTGTACCTGTAATCTTTGTGATTTCAAGTTCAAAATCTGTCAAATGCTGTTCAATAAGTAAAGCATCTCTATACGCTTCCATAACAGGCTGGTTTTCCTGTTTAATCGTAATTGTATGTTCACCTTCTGTTAAATAGATTTCATAAGGAGTTCCTTCTTCATCAGCGAGTGTAAGGTTGTCCCAACCTGATGCTACATATGGAAACTGATAATTTTCTAATTCAGTAAATGGGACTTTTCCATCTATTTTAATTGTTTCAAAAGAACTGAATTCTTTCTTTTCATTTTTATAATGGAAGGCCAAGTTATAATTTCCTGTCTTAGCTACATTGAACTTATATGTAACTTCTGCACCTGCTTCTGACCATCCTAATGTATTTAATTTTTCATAATCGATGTTAAATCTTGTAAGTGATGAATTTGTGCTTGTTCCATAAATAGCACTTGTTGTATTTTTTGTATCATAATATACTGCGTCAATCTGAACATCTTCATCTGAGATATGTTTTTCATTGCTATGACTCTTAGCATAATCTTCGTATGAATCTGTGTCATCTTCTGCAGCTGCAGCAACTAAATCTCCAACTGCCAAGCCGCCTGATGAAACATTTTCGATTTCGATTGTATTTACGCCTTCTTCTAAATAGAAGCATAAAGGAGTTGTTGATGTATATGTATTATTATAAAGAGGAGATTCTAAATTCCAGTCTTTAACAACTTCCTGGCTTGGAGCCATTTCATCATTGTGACTGTCTAACGGAAATGTTTTAACTCCATCTTTATCAACTTCAACATCTTTATCTTTCCATGTAAGCGGTAAACTTATTGTATTCATTTCATTATACTTCTGTTCACCATCAATTTTAACGCTTACTGTGTAATTAGACATTGTGCTTCCTACTGAAGTGTAATCCAAATACAAATAGTACAATCCGCTCTTTTCAACTGAAATGTCATATTGAGCTACATCCTGATAATCTAATTCTTTCATCGGATTACTATTTTCTTTAACTTCTTCAGAAACATTTTCATTGTTTTTGTTCTGCTGATAATATTCTTCAGTTGATATTCCACCATTTACTGATGCAATATGTTTTCCTTCGCCTGTACTCAGAGAACTGTCAGCAATGAAATCTGTGTAATACTTTTCTGGTTGTGTGCCATCTTCTACATATGCATTGTTTAAAGTATCAAACGCCTTTTGTACTTCAGTAGCACTTGGATCTTTAACATATGTACCGGAGTTGCCAAACGCAAACTTATATGCAAATATCGCTGCAACAATGACACATACAGCAACCAATCCGCTAATAATCTTTTTTTTCATTGTTGTCCTTTCTTTCTTGTTACAAAAGCGGAACTGCCCAAGTGAGTAGTTCCGCAATGATGTTAACAATCAGCTTTTATTTAAAATCAGCATCTGTGAATCCATAATATTCCTTTAAAGATTCCTTCAACTGTTCTGTAGCTGCTTCTAAATCTTTATTCATAGCTGTATTCCAGTCAGCCAATCTAGATTTTACATTGTCAACCCAGTCAGGGTCTGTCTGCCATGCGCCTGCTACATTTTCATCCCACATGTTTTCCCATTCATATAAGCAGCTCTGTTTTTCACCATTTTCTGTAATTGATACCGGAGTTGTCTTATCTGAGTAATCCCATGTCTGTCCTTCTTTATATAAACGAACAACTTCTGCAAATCCAGGGAATTTTTCTGTATCTTTGTAAACTGCATGTGAATCGATTGAATACCAGATATCCATCTGTTCATCATATGCATCTCCAGTTACTACTGGGAATGTATCGTTCATAGCAGGTTTATATGATGTACCCTGAACCCATTCCTGATCTGCAATTGCCTGCTTAGCTTCTGTGCTTCCAGTCCAGTATGTTGCAAATGTGTAAGCAACTAATAACTGTTGTTTTTCTGAATCACTCCATTCAGCATTCTTATCATCTAATGCATAATTGTGTACACAGATTGGGTCAACTACTGTTCCTACTGTATTATCACAATATTCTGTAGATGGTCTTGGATAAATATCAAAGTCATCTGCCTGTACAACACCAAGTGTGCTCTTTGCATTAGGATCTGCTGCACTAGCAAGATACCAAGGATCATTTGAATCTGTTAATAATCTATTGTTACAGAAGTAATACCAGCTGTACTGACCACATTCCTTAGCAATTTCTTCTGAAAGATTTCCTGCACCTTCAGCAACGTCAACTGTTGTTTCAGCCCATTCAGGTACATATGTAAGCAAGTCTTTAACTGCATCTGAGTTAACATTAACTGTTCCATTCTCTAAGATGCTCTTATTAATATCTTCTGTTCCTGTTTCAATTAAACGTACAGGAGTGCTCTTGTCGCCCCAGAATGTTTCACAATCTGCTGACTTGATAAAATCTGTATATTCATCAATATCCCAATCAATATCAGGAACATCGATATTGTTTTCTGTTGCGAGTGATTTATTAACCCAAATACCCCAAGGAATTGAGTATGATGGCAATGCGCCCTGGAATCCCCAATAGTTCATTGTTGCCATAAGTGATTCATTGTATGCTTTGTATGAACTTTCATCTTTGTAAACTGATAAATCTGCAACTAAACCTTTCTTAATGTCATTAGGAACATCTGTTGATGCCCAAATATCAGGATATTTACCATGGTCTACTTTAAAGTTTTCAATTTCCTGATCCCATGTGTTTGTTCCGGCCTGGTTAGGATCACCTGATTTAGCAAAAAGGTTAATCTTTACATTAGGATATGTTTCATTAAACTTCTTAGCTACTGCATAAACTGCTGCAACGTTCTGTGCTTTAATGTCATCCTTTGTCCAATCCATATGTCCTATATCTTCATAATACTGACCATCACCTGACCATACCATGATTGATATGTCACCTTCTGCATCTTTGTTGAGGCCTGTGCTCATGTCTGCAGTATTATCTCCCTTAGAAGAACCGCCTCCATTTTTCTTATCGCCACAACCTGTAAAACCTGTAGCTCCTAAAACTACGCAAAGTGATAAAGCTAATGCTTTGCGGCTAAATTTTCTCATTATAACTTCCTCCTTCAAAAAATTTAAAAATTTCACCTACATTAGAATTCACATCGTGATTTCCTAATTCATATTCTAGCACACATATATGTACAAATCAACATAAAAAAACGATTTTACAAATCGTATTCTTGTATATTTTATACATTTTTGTTATTTCTCATTTTCCCAAACTTGTATACTTTGTTATTTAAAACCGTTTCATTTCTTTGTTAAATCATTCACAATTACTATATATAGACATTTTTTGTTGTATTTTTGCGATATTTGGTGGTAAAACCCTTTATTTATGCCACTTTCAGCCTTTTATTGTTTGTTATTATTTATTATTGTTTGTTATACACAATGAGCCAGACATATAAAATTTTATGTTTACATAAAATTTTATATATTTGGCGAATGTATAATCACCGAAAAGTAGCGCAGCGGATTTGAGGTGGTTATTCATGACGCAGTCATGTGTATAACAAACTTTTTT